>Ga0209555_10000309_pt1 | contig 42158 bp, 40 predicted proteins | sample SaaInl85LU_5_DNA_FD_184643 | JGI IMG/M metagenome (GOLD analysis project Ga0209555, IMG submission 184643) | Marine microbial communities from expanding oxygen minimum zones in the Saanich Inlet - ESP_85LU_5_DNA (SPAdes) (version 2) | ecosystem: Environmental > Aquatic > Marine > Intertidal...
TATCTGAAATTTTATTTTGGAAATTAACTTTTGGGGATATATCACTATTTTGATTTGTTAATTGTAGCAAATATTTAGATGTATCTTGAATATGTAAAGCAATATTTTCAATATCTTGCTGATTATTAATAGCATTATTTCCAATATTTATATAACTATAATTTTCATCATTATAAAACGAAATTAATTTATTATCTTCAATATTTTTAATTGACAAACAAGAAGGATTTACATTTTTAATTTCTTCATGTGTATTTATAATTTCTCCTAAGGATTCCATTGTTAATTTCATTTTATTTACAATACTATAATCGTTATTATGTGTAAATATTGTAGAAAAATCCAAAGAAATATCTGAATATTTATTGTATTGTTTTACAAAAGATGCTATTGAATTATTGTTATTATAATAAAATATGTTATTTGCACTTAGTTTACTAACATTATTTATAACATTTTGTAAAGAATCATTATTATCAGAATTTATATTAAAATTTGTTTTATTAATTAACTTATTTGCTGTAATTATAATATCATTTTCTATTAACTCTGCATTAGTTTCAGTTACAACAGTATTTGGAGTTTCCAAAGAACTATTTACAACTGTAATTGATTGATTCAAAATTTTTAAATCTGTACAATTTATAGTACCAGTAACTTCCATATCTCCATAAATTTTAACAGTTGGGTGTTGAATTAATTCAGTGTATGTAGGTAATTTTATACTAGAATCATTTATAGGTCTATTAAAAATAAAATAATAATTTTGTTCATCATTTAATATATCAATATCTTCATCTCTTACAGCAGTTATATTACTATTTCTTTTATACATCATTTCTAATCCAGATTTACTTGGATGATATTGATTATCGGAATAACCTATTTCAAAAACTCCTGGATAATTTTGAATAGTTTGTTTCGTACTATCATAATTTCTATATATATACCATCTTTCTTTATCTCTTAAACCAGTTATTGGTTCCCAATCGCAAAAATCTATACCAGAATATTTTGCTTTATTTTTTGTATTACTAATATCGGCATTAGTTTTTCCTTTATATAATCGTATTATTGTATCATTGTAATTTCTTTCTGACAAATTTCTTAACATTAATTGTGGTTTACTAATTGTTGTATTAATATATTCACTTTTACTACTTGCAGTTAAATCATCTAAACCAATAAGTAAATTATTATTTGTATATGCGGTTTTGATATCAATATCCTGTGTATTTTTTAATATTTTAAAAGTAGCAAGTTTCATATTATTTTCAAAATATCCTTCATTCAAAACATTAGTTGAAGTAATATTTATACTACCATTAATATTAAATGTTTTATGTTTTTCTAAAAAATTAACTCTTGAAGTATCTCCCTCGTTATAATTAATAAAATATTTGTTATTAATATCTGGACTTGTAATTATATATGATGATACATTTGCTAAATCATTAATTTCATTTTTAACAAAAAATAAAGCTTTTGCTATTGTGTTGCTATTTTTAATATAAATGTCGTGTACTGCCAAAGAACCATTCACATTTAATTTTACTGTTTCTAAATTTAATATTTCATTTGTATTAATCCCAATACTTTGATTTTGTAAAATTGATAATGTAGGATAAATTGTTTCTCCATTATCTCCATTTCTAATATCGTCATTTGTTTTTCCAGAATAAAAATAAATATTACGCATTATATTTGTACTTCCAGAATTTTCTGTTTTAATAATTAAACTTTCATCATTATCACCAAATGATGTTTTATAATGACCAATAGATGATAACAATTCTCCTTGATTATATATACCAATTTCATAATTTATTCTTGTTTCATCATCATTATTAATACTAATCTTGTTAGCACCATAAGTTTGATCGTTTTGTATTCCCACACCAATATTACCATAAATAGATAAATTACTATTGTCAATTATAAATCCACTATCACTATTTAATGCATAATATAATGCAATTTTATCCTGAATTTCATCGGCAGTGAATCCATCGCCATCAACAGTTGTAAAAGTGCCATCTTCATTGTTAATTAAAACTTTTATGTTATTGATTGCTAATGCAGATATTCTATGATCATTAATTTTTAAAGATCCGCTATTATTTATAGTAATATCATTATTCACAATTACTTCATTGTGAAATTGTATAGGTGCTCTAATTTCAGATGAATCATCTGTTTCTCTTATACTTAATTTATTCAGAGATACATCATTAATATTTAATGTTTTATCAAATTGTACATTATCTCTAACAATTAAATTACTTGTTTCAAAACTATTATGAATTATTAAATTATCAAATTCATATTGACCAGATTCAAATTTTCCGGGAAGTATTTGATTTGCAGTAAAATTTAATCCTAATTTTCTTACATATATATCATCTAAATGTTTTATTTTTTTTCCTTCAAATTTATCTTTCATATATATACTATCAAATAGTGAATTGTCATATACATGTAATTTTGGTCTAATATTTGTATCAATTTCTTCAACATAGTCTTTTCCCATTGATATATTACCATCTTTAGTTATTACCATTGAAGGATAATTTGAAATATTATTATAAATTGGAACAACATTACCATTATATTTATATAAATCATTTATTTCTTGATTAAATTTTGAAACATGAAATTCTAAAGGCATGTCCTTTGTTGTTGATATTATTGCCGGTGATATATTACTATTCCCCATAATACCAATTTTAATACTTGATGCTTCGCGAACACTAATTTCTTCGTCATCTTCTAAATATCTATATGGTTGTGTAAGACCTGTATTTTTTATTGCTAATTGTATACCTTCAATTTTATCTGTTAATGATCCTGAAATTATATTTAGCGGATGTAAATTATTTATAGTATCTGTAGAACCAGCATTTATATTAACAAAACTTTCTGTAAATATATTATTTTTACTTATTACTCCAGTAGAATTAAGTATCGTTGAATTCCAACCTTGTGTAAATCTTGATAATTCTGAATTAGAATTAATACTTTCAATTAAATTTTGAATAATAGTTTCTGGATTTGTTATATCAAATACATAAGGAGTTCCGTCATCATTCATTAATTTTATATTTTTAGCCATGATTGTTCCATCGCAAAATATATCTCCTTTTTCAATATAAATACCATAAATATTTTTATCTTTAAAATTTTCATCAAACTTTTTCCTAGATGTATTTAAACCTATTCCTGCATTATTAACAATCATTGAATATTTAATATTTCTTTTATCAATATCAGTCATTGATGTCGTTTGTAATTCTCCAATATTTAATCCAATTTCATTTGTTTCGCTAATATCTCCAACAACTAAATATTCTCGTGTTGTTAAATCCAGATATTCACTATTTATAACACCAATTCCAAGAGATTGGATTTCTATTTCAGAAGGTGAATATTCTTCAATAGACATTTTATATTAAAATATGCTAATTCCTTATGTATAATTAATATAAAAAAAATTGATTTAATAATTAAATTATATAATAACTTATTATAATGTTACGTATTAATTCCCTTCACAATAAAACTAAAGAAATTGATATCAATGATATGCCATATAATAATAAAAATTATTTATTGGAAAATGATGATTTAATTAATATATTTAAAAATCATGGATTAGAAAATATTAAGATTAATAATATTAATTTATTTAGAACTGCATTTGTACATCAATCTTATTGCACTATGAAAAATTTAGACTTTAAAAATAGTAATTCTAAATGCCCTGATGATTGTCTTCCATTGCAAGATATGTCATATGAAAGACTTGAATTTCTTGGCGATTCTATTCTTGAGATGATTGTTTCTTCATATTTATTTGAAAGATATCCCGACCAAAACGAAGGATTCTTATCAAAATTAAGAACAAAAATTGTTAATGGTAAAATGTTAGGCTTTTTAGCAAATAAATTAGGACTTAATAAATATGCTATTATCTCAAAACAGGTTGAAGAATCTAATGGAAGAAATAACTATAAAATTATGGAGGATATTTTTGAAGCATTATTAGGAGCATTATTTATTGATAATGATAATAACTATGATATTGTTTACAATTTTGTAATTTATATTTTAGAAAATTATTTAGATTTTAGTGATTTAATTACAACAAAAAATAATTATAAAGATATATTAATTTATTATATGCAACATCATTTACAAGATGTACCTAAATTTCTTGAAATTGATATTACAACTAAAGATAGTTCTAAAATATTTACATATTGTATTAAAAATAAAAGTAATACTGTAATTGCGAAATCAACTGGTAATTCAAAAAAAGAAGCAGAAAATAATACAGCATTAGAAGCGCTTAAACATTATAATGTTGATATTTATAATTTAAATTTTTAATTATATATAATAGTATAAATCAAAATGGACATGCCGGATGTTGGCGACGAATTACGATTTAGTAGAATTGGCACAGAATTTGAAGATAGTAATCCAATTAGATTAAGTCATTATTTTAAAAATAATTCAGTGATTAATACTAGTCATATTTCTTCATTTCCAGATACTTATAATGAATTTAAATTATCATTCTTTTATGGTGTGTCAAAAGAGGTGGTTGTGGACTCTTCTCCAACTAACAATCAATCTACTATAACAGATTGGATAGGTGGAGATGGAAACAGTTCAATTGAATGGTTACATGGTGTAAGAATTCTAAATAATAGAACTACAAAAGAAAACGAAAGTGAAATATTAGATGTTAATGAACTAACACGTGGAAAAGTAAGCGGTAGAGATGATAGAAGAGAGAAAATAATACATGCTCGTTCTGGTGATACATTAAGAATTACTGGAGTAATAAGAGTAAGTAGTTACTTTAGCGATAGACGTAGAATATCTGTATATTATAAAGGTATTAGTACTGGTTGGAATCATATTGGAACAAGTGGTTGGCAAAGTGGAAATTATACACATGAGATAACTTTTAATGTTAATTTACCAGTTGGTATTTATGCTATTCTAATTGCTGGTTATTTTAGCTCCATGTATAGTTGGGGAAGTGTTAAAAAATATACTCTAGAAGTTTGGTAAAACTTTAAATTATTTTTATAATATTATATTATAGATTAATATAATGCCACCACAAATATCTTTAAATACATTATATGAAATGAAAAACAAAAAAGATAAAAGAAAAAATTTTATTTTTGATGAAATAATTGAAAAATGTCATGCTAAAATTAAAAGAATTGCAAAAGAAGGGGGGTTAAATCTATTTTTTCAAATTCCACCAGTAATTATTGGTAAACCATTATATAAAATAAATGAATGTAGAGATTATATTATAAATGCCCTTATAAAAAATGGTTTATATGTAAGACCATTTACCCCTCCAAATGAAAATATGATATATATATCTTGGAATCCCAGTGATTTAAATGTACAAAAAAGACTAAAATGATTTAAATATTTTTTATATTAATATATTATCATGGATGATAATTCTAAAATAGAATGTTTTTTAAATATATATAATAAATTAGACATAAATAAGCAAAAAAATACAATAGATTTAATTAAAAAACTAATAATTAATATTGAAACAAAGTATAATAATAGAATTAAATATAGAAATTTGTATAATATTACTATTTTAAGTTTTGATATTTTACTTATCAATTATATAATAGGTTATGTAAATAATTTTGATAAAATTATAAATTTATCATTAACATGTAAAGCGTTTTATAATGAATTAAAATATTTTTTAATAAATTCTAACTCAATTATAAATCATATTTTTAATACAACAAATTGTTGTCTTTTTACAAATTATTTTGAGAATAGTTACTATAAAATATTAAATTTAAAATACTATTTTAATACAAAAAAAATACCATTGCCCAATAATACTCAAATAAATAATTTAAATATAAATAATACTCTTGTTATTTATTATCATTACTTTTTTGACAAATTTTTATTTAAAACGCAAGTAACAGATTTTTATTTTAATCTAATAAATATATTATATCCCGAATATACAATTAATAATGATAAGTCAATAAAAGATAATTTTTTTAATATTAGTAATCTATTTAGTTTATTTAACGGAACATATGTATGCTATAATACTAATTATTACTATTATTATCATGGTGATACAACTAATAATTTATTTTCATCACATTTAACTAGTTATTTGTATAATAGTGATGCAAAAGTATTTAAAAATCAATTTGATATATATAAAATCTTAATATTCATAAAATATAAAAAATTTAATAATTTAATTAAATTACTTGAATCATTAGAATTAATGTATTATAATTATATTCCTTATCTAAACTTAGAATATTATAATAGAATGGTTTCAAATGTTAAAATATTATTAGAATCTAATACATATAATAAATTTATTAAAATTACATTTTTATCAATCTATCTTGAATATTTTAGTAATATTTTACATATTGTTTCCGATAATTATTATGGATATTTATTAGATGATATTAAAGATGCTACTATAGATATTTCAAATTATTATTTTAATTTAAAAGAATTAAAACCAAAATATTTTCAAACATATATTGAAGAAAGATATTTCAGTTTATTGTCTAATTTAACAGAAAAATTACAAATAGATGTTGATATTTTTTGAAATAAAAAAGTAGATTTACCAACTCTACTTTTTTATTTTCTTTTGTGTTTTCTAAATTTCTAATTTCTTCAGGATTGTTTGGGCGTCCCCTTTTAAGGAATCTATTTCATTTTCTTCCCAAAATTCTAGATATCTATGATTGCAACTGTTACAAATGCGGACATTTTTCAATATTAAATTGCATTCTTCACCAATAGGATAGCAAAATTCTTCGTATTTACCACCACTATATGGTTTTAGAAATTTTTTTTCAGTTGTTTCTTCTTCTTTAGAACTACAAGGACCTACACAAAACTTCATATCAGTCACATCAACAACAATATTCTCTGGAGACATCATCGCTGAAATTATATAGTTTTTTTTAGTAAAAGTAGTAGACTTGGTTCGCTTGGTTTGTGTTCTTTTTCGCCGGCAGTTGCTTACTGGCAACTTTCAGGACGCTATGCGTAATTTTAGTTTTTGTAACATTGTATCATTTTTTTTGTAATTGTAAATTTTTATATACATTTAAAAGATATAAAACTAATAATGAAATAGTATAATATATAATGAGTAGTTTAGCAGAATACTATAAAAGTTTGAATATTTATACATTTGAAGGTCATTCGCAAGAATGTAAACCTGAAACAGATTTTTTAAAAAACATTGTTGATAATAATGAAATTAAAAATGTTATGGAAATTGGTTTTAATGGGGGACATTCTGCTGAAACTTTTTTATCTTCTAATAAAAATATCCATTTAACTAGTTTTGATATTGGTGAAAAATCTTATTTAAAACATGGAAAACTTTTTATTGATAAAACTTATCCAAATAGACATGAATTAATAATTGGTGATAGTGTTATAACTGTTCCAGAATTTCATAAAAATAATGATAAAAAATTTGATATAATTTTTATTGACGGAGGTCATGAATATGATATTGCTAATGCAGATATCTTAAATTGTAAAAACCTAGCACATGAAAAAACTATTGTTATTTTAGATGATACTATAGATGACGCAAAATTAATGAATATTTGGAATAAAGGTCCTACAAAGGCATGGAATGATGCTAAAAAGAATAATACAATTAAACAAATAGGATCTATAGATTTTAGTCATGGTAAAGGATTAAGTTGGGGCAATTATTGTTTTTAATATATAAAAAAATGATTATATTAATATTTACATTATTAATATGATTACTGTTTACATAGACGGCGCTTGTGCAAATAATGGAAAAAAAAATGCAATTAGTGGTTACGGTATTTATTTTAGTGAAAATGATCCTAGAAATGAATCTAAACAAGTAGATGGTGATAAACACACAAATAACATAGCCGAATTAACAGCATTTATAAGATGTTTAGAAATTTTAGATGAAAATATAAAAAAAAATGAACAAATAAATATATATACTGATTCGGAATATGTAATTAAATGTGCAAGTAGTTATGGAGAAAAATTATATAGAAATAATTGGAAAACTTCAAATAATAAAATACCACCTAATTTAGAATTACTTAAGAGAGCATATGAATTATATAAAAATGTATATAATATTAAATTAAATCATGTATACGCGCACACAAATAAAGAAGACAAACATTCTATTGGAAATAAAATGGCAGACAAATTAGCAAATGAAGCAATTGGTCATGATAAATGTCCATATGAAAAAGTATTTATTAATATTAGTTATAATAATAAAGAAGAGGCAAAAAAATTAGGTGCAAAATGGGATTTAAATAAAAAATCATGGTATTATGATAATAATATTTCAGAAGAAAATAAAGAAAAAATAAATTTATTAGAAAAAAATAAAATAATAGAAAATGTAATAAATGTTAATAAAAATTATATTGATATTTCATATTCTAAAAAAAATTTAGCAAAAAGTTATGGGGCAAAATGGGATTCTGTAGTTAAAAAATGGTTTTATTTAGATACTTTAGAAGAAGAAAATATTATTAAAATAAAAAATTTAATTTAATATCTTTGATTTTTATCATCAACATTTTGTGTTGATTTTTATTGATTGGACATTATCATTAAATGATGTCCAATTACCGTCTAAATTAAAGTGTGCAAATCCTCCCGTAGACCATGCACTAACACATTTACCGCTATAATTTACACCATCATATACTGCCATACTTTTGCCAGGAGGAATCAAAAATGATGACGCAACAGCATTCCAACCATGATAATTATGAGAAATATTACTTGTAATCTTGCTACACCCCCCTCCAAGATTATAATGATAGTATTGATAAAAATTATTATCCCAATTACAACCTGTTTTGGAACTATTTACTACTTGACCACAAGGACAATTATGACATCTTCTAGTATTCGTGGTGCCACCACAAAATCCTGTAGTATATTGATGAGGAGCACATGAAGGACAATTTAGAATACTTGATGCATCATTTGTATCGCGATACTTGTTAAACGGAATATCATGTATTCTGTAATCACTTGTAATATATTCATATGATCTTATGGTATCGCATCCAGATTTATTTGAATTAGGATAATGGCCTTTTTTATAATCGCATTTTGACCCACATTCTTTTCCAACATATCCCGCACTACATTGAACAAATACTGCATCATCATGTTCAGAACATTGTGTACTAGTTTTATATCCAATTGGACATTCACTACATTTTATACACTTTCCTTGATCTTTTTCACAATCATTTGAATTATTCCAATGGTCACTAGGACATTTTTTGCATTGTTTAGATTTTAATATCATATTATCAATATACTGTTTGTCAATTTCCTTAAGAATTGAACCATTTTGATTTCTTAAAATAATCTTTCCATTATCTGGCAAATTAATATTACCATTTAACAGTATTGCTTCGTTATTATCTATAGTTAATTCGTTTCCATTAAATTTATTAATTGTTAAATTATTTGCAGTTTCATGAACTTCATTTGGATTAATTCTTCCACAATATTTTACATTCGGATTATTTGGATCCATACAGTCAACGCTATTAACACCTGGTTGAGATGGACTACAGTTAGGTAATCCACCAGGTGTTGAAGGACCAAATCTTTCATAGCATGTTTCCCCACGATTTCCATCTGCAGGAATTGGACATTTTCCATCAACATGCCCATATATTTGATAACATGTAAAACCATCTGGACCTTGATTACCATCGGGACACTTATTATTTGTTATTATTAAATCAGAATTTACTTCTGCACAAGTATCACCCGGGGGACCAGGTTGTCCAGGAGGACAGTTGTGCGAACCAATCAGTTCCATACATGTATAACCCATAGGACCTTTCTGACCATCAGGGCATTTACCACCGTAATATATTTCTACACCATCTTCATTGCTTGTATATCCTCCAGGATGAGGACACATCTCACCCGGAGTTCCATCAGGTGGTTTTTGAGGAGAATTACCATCAGGTCCCTTGCACATTCTACTTATTGATATTCCCCCAGGTGCTATACACGTTGAATTGCGATTATTAACAATGTCTTCTTCAATTAATTCTCTACCATGTTTACCACGTGGTCCCTGTGGACCTCTTTTCCCTTGTGGGCCTCTTTCTCCTTTAGGACCTTTTGGTCCATCTTTTGGTTTTGCCATTTTAATTTCAGATACACCATGAACTGCTCCAATCATATTAACATATTCTCCCTTAGCTTTAACAAATAAATCCGGATATATATTTCTATCTGGATATGTTCCAACAATATTATCTTTATAATCTTTAAATATCATTGCATCTTGAACTTTTACACTAAATTTTTCATAATAATAATTGTAAAATGTAATTATAATTAATATTATAACTAATATGAAAAAAAAATTTTTTTTCATCGCTAATTTTTAATAATATAATAAAAATAATTAAATATTATTAATTCTATCAATAATATCTTTAGTTATACATGAACCACCTATACAAATACTTTTGTTATTTGCTAGATTAATGTTTTTATTAATATTTGTATTGGTATTAATTACTAAGTTATTTCCTTCAATTTTTTTTAAATTAACAGTATCAGTACATTGAACTGGATTACACGGAATACATTGACAATTACATGGTGATGCTGGATTACCATGTTGTGCACCACCTGGTTCTCCAGGAGGAGGAGCAGGTTGACAATCTTCTGCGGGATCACCACGCGGTCCTGGTTGACATGGAGTACAAGGAGTTGCTGAAGGGCCCGGTTGTCCAGGAGGGGCCGGGCCACAGTCAGGTGCTGGATCACCTCGCGGTCCATCATTACATGGAGTACAAGGGGGTGCATCTCTACCACTAGTACATGTAGGTGCGGGACTACCATCTTCGCCCTGAGGTCCAATAAATACATCACCATCTTCACCCTTGGGACCTTCATCTCCTAGTGGTCCTTGAGTTCCTGTATCTCCTTTTGGTCCTGTTATGCCTCTTGGAATTCTAATTGTTGTCATACTCAAACCCTTATCCTTAATTATTTTAAGTTGTTCTGCGCTCAATTTTCCATTTTCACCTTCACCATTTGGAAAATAACCTAAAACATGCAAAGGATCTTGTTTATCTATAAATTTTATTGGACCTAATTTATCATAATCAAATTCCGTATACATTTCAAGTTTTTTTATAATTTTAATATTTTTTATATAAATATCATAAATTAAAAAAACTATTATTAAAATAATAATTGATAATATTATAATATCTATATAATACATTATTATCAAACTCTATTAATTATTTATAAATATATTTTTGCTATATTATAATAGATACAATAATTATAATGAAAATTTTTAATATACTTATTACAATATTAGCAGTAATAATTGTATATATAATTTTTAAAAATTATAACAGTAAAAAAATTGAAAATTTTACATCAACATGTACCGCTAGTTTAACTGATTGGGAAAGATTATCATCAGAACCAAGCGGAAGAGAATTAACTGATCCAAAATGGAATCCATTAAAAGAAGAATTAGAAAAAGCTACTAAAGATATAGTTTCTTTTAGTTTTAAAGATAATTTATTTTTAGATACAAACAATGTTTTTGATTATACAATTGATATGAACAATTATATTACAATTGATAAAAATGGTTCTGAAGAATATTGGAAACCAATTAAAAAATGGAAAGAAGGTGTTGTCTCGCACTTTTGTAAAGAACTTTGTATATTAAAATTAGGTTATGAATGGATAAAAGTAAATAATATAACTAATTTAAGTGAATTATCAATAGATATTGGTACTGAAAAAACTAATAGTATTAAAGAGTTAATCAAATCTAATACAAATGACCAATATGCAAAATTAAATGAAACCGAATTAAATAATATATTAGGTTCATCTTATATAAATGATAACAATTATATAGTTGTGGATGGTGTAAATTATAAAGTTGCAGCAAATATACCTGTTGGTAGAAAATGGAAAGTTTATCCAATGGGTAGTTACAGATCATCTGAAAAGGATGAAATACTAATAAATACTTCTGATCCTATTGTTAGTCATTTCAATAATTTAGTAACTAATATAGGAGAAATAATAATATTAAGTGAATCTAAATATGATGAATTATTCAGTAGTACTAATTTAACAGAAAAATATGTAATTCATCCAAATTCTGAAGGAAAATGTTTTATGCCTGAATTATTTGAATATGATATCTGTTATCAAAAATCATGTGCTGTGTTTGCTAATAAAGAGTTTGATGATTACATTAAATTAATAAATTTGAGAGAATCAATGGGTTATAAAACAAGTTCATTTGGTCATACAACAACTATAATGAATAATGCAGATAATAAATTATTAAATTTAGTAAATCAGTTACAGGGAGTTGTTGATGATAGAAAAACACGAGGTGACTGTTCATATTCATTGCTTATTGATAAATTAATTGAAATTATTAAAGTTGGTGAATATGTTAAAGAAGATGATTCAACAAAAAAAGATTGTCCTAAAACATATGATCCACATACTTATGTTAAAAAACCTACAAGAGGTGTTGCATATACTTATAGAGATATATGTAATGATTTAAATGTTAAAGAATATAGAAAAAAAATAAATCCAGAAATTTATAAATATATTACTACAGAGTGGATAAATAAACAAGATAACTCTAGTTATAATTTAGAAAAAACTTGGAATAATATTAAAGGTAATATAGATTTATCAAGAAAAGTAAATAATGATGCTCTAAAAGATAAAATTATATCAAAAAATCAATTATCAGAACTTATAGTAAAATATTTAGACGACATTGAGTATTTATTACATGAAAATTATAGAAAACCAGGGTGTTTTTCAGATGGTTATTGTGATGGATCTGGCGTTATTATTCAAAATCCAAATACAAAAGAATTGATGGATAGTAAAAATAATAAATTAAATGAAAATGATGTTATAGAATTATATACTGATAAAGAAAGTTACTATTGGCAAGAAGTTTTTGAAGCAAGCAATCCAAAAACTATTCCTTCTGATAATTTGGGAAATCAATTATCATATGGTACAAGAGAATTTAGTAAAACTGTATGGAATGCTTTTAAAATAGATACACCAACCAGATATGATATATTTGAATATGATGGAAAATACTATCAATATTTAGGATTATTACCAAGATATATAAAAATGGGTAAAGTTGCTCCAGATAAATATATAGAAATTACCAGTAGTAATATTGAAAAAGTTGGTAAAAAACCAAGTTCTAATTACATTACTAAATCAGAATGTAATGATCAAATAATTAATAGAGTAGATCAAAATAAAACAGAAAAATTAGATAAAATTACTGAATTGACAAATAAATATTATGATAATTTATTAAATACAGAAAAAGATAATATTGGTAAATTAAAAGATCAAATATCCAATATTAATACAAATATAAATACAACATACAATAATTTATGTAACAAATATGATACAATTAATTATAAATCACATTTAAATTATAATATAATTAAATTTACAAAAAATACTTCCTTAAATTTATTAGATAAAATAAATTTAAGTGAATTAGCACAAAAAACAGTTAAATTAAAAGAAATTAACACTAATCAAAAAAATAAAAAATTCAACAAACAAACTGAGGAATTAGTAGATAATTGTATATCAAATGAATGTAGAGATTTTGGAAATATAACAGATACTAGTAAAATTAATATATTACAGGAAAATACTGTTGGAGACATAATTACAATAAGTCTTAATGATTTCTCAAGACTTATAGATAAAGTAAATATACTTGAAAATGATTATATTCTTGTTGATACAACTAAATTATATAAAATATTATCAATTTATGATGATAACATAGTTGAGAAAATAAATAGTGATTTTTCTAAAGAAAATTATCCAGATGTGTTCAATTATACATATAATGATTTTATTTCAATAAATATTGATTTACACAAAATAGATATCAATAGTAATTATTATATAACGGTCAGTGATATTACTTACGAACTTAATATGGATAATTTATTTAAAAAATTTATATCAAATTATAAATCAGTATATCAAAGAATTAGTAATATTAATTTAACTAATTCTGAAAAATGTTTAAATAATGAAGGAGAATTATTATTTGCAAATAAAGATGCAATTGTCAAAGGAGAAAATTCTTGCACAGCAGATAATCACAGTTGTAAAGAAAATATATTTGATAAACAATATACCAGGTCACAATATGATAATATGTCACAAATTACAAAAGAAAATAAAAAATCATGGGTTGATAATAATTATTTAACTGATTATAATGATACATATAAATCAGCAATTGGTTATGATATTGCAACATCGTCACAAAATAATACACATGCAAATTATTGGAAAAATAGATACCATAATGAAGAATTATGTCCACCACATGGTACCGGTAAACCACTAATAGTTAATAATTTATATAATATTAATCCACAATATAGTTATGGTCTTAAATGGAAGAAATTACCAGATAATACTGATATTTCTGGTAAAACAATTATTGAAATATATGACTATAATGTAATAAATAGTTCTCTTGACAGTAATGAAGATATAATTGATTTGACTACATCACAAAATAATATAAGATTTAAAAATTCTCAAGGTAATATTATAAATATGTCTCAAATAACTAAAGATTATTATTTAATGATTGTGTATATAAATGATGATGGAACTGAATTTAATAATTATTATGAAGTATTTAGTACAAATAAATGTACTAATTCTCAAATATGTTCTACTAAATCAAATAGCTCATACATAAGTGATTTTAATAAACATCTTGAAAACATATATAGTGATCAAGAAAAATGTTCTAATCTAAATACTAAATATTCAGATAGGTATAATCCTCAAGAGCAAACAAGTTTTGAAAAAGCAAATTCTTTCAAAATTAATAATACAAGAGATTTGGAATCATTATTATATTATCCAAATAATTACGATAGTGAATATGAATTATATCAATTTACTACCAATGAAGAAACTTAAAACTCACAAAAATAAAAAAATATTTTATAAAATAAAGTATGATAGATAATTTTTTATTACTATTAACTATAATAGTAATTTTTTCAATATCTATTTTAATTTACATTATTTTAAATAATAAAGAAGGTTTTAAAAATATTAATGATACTAAAGATATAAAAGAAGCGAGGTTAAAATTAAATTTAGAAGGAGATTTAATAAATTATCAAAAAGGACCTAGAGGTTTTGATGGAGAAAAAGGAGCTCCAGGACCAACCCCACCGAGAGACCACGGGCCTCCTGGAAGAAATGGAGAAAATGGAGAAAATGGCAACCATTGGGGTGATATAAAATTTAAAAATAACAATGGTAAAATAATTGGTGAATTATTAAATCCAGAAAATGCTGAAAATAAAAATGCTCCTTGTGATATTATAGTACCTAATCCAATAAAAGGTAAAACAGGTGAAGTTGGTACTATTTTATTCGTAAATCATAAAAAAGAAATAATAGGAAGTTACTACCCTCCCGATGGTTCTTATGCAAAAACATTAAAACCTATTGTAATAAATGTTCCACAAGGCATTAAAGGTGAACCGGGAGATAATGGAACTGATGACAAACACCCAAAAGGACCACGAGGAGAAAAAGGACGAAAGGGTCCTATTGGTAATGATGGACCACGTGGTTCAATTGGAACAAGTGGTGAAAAAGGACTTGATGGTGGTGGCAAGGATGATGAAACATATAAAAATGTAAAAGTAGATAATAAAATTTGTTTTAAAGAAGATCTAAATGCATGTATTGATTTTGAATTACTTAAAGCATTTGTTAATTTTGATGATTATTTAAAAAAAATAGAAGAAAGAAGATTAAGATTAATAAGAGAATTATGTTATTTAGAATTCTATAACGAATATAATAAGGAAGAACACCCAAATAGAGAAACCATAATAGATTTTAAAAAAAGTGAGTTAGAAAAAATTTACACATTTAATAATAAAGAATTTATATACCATGAAATTATTAATAAAGAAAATGGTAATTGTCCTGCATTTCCCGAGCAACCATCTTGTACATTTTATGAGAATCACTTACATGATGATAATCAATATTTACACGAAGATTGTAGTTGCAAAGATTTAACTACAGATTGTGGTAAAGGTTCTTTTGTATCAAGAAAAGCATATACTGGCAAAGATGATAAAAATAGAGATGTATATATAAGTGATAATAAATGCGCACCATGTACACTTCTAGAGAAAGATGTTGACAAAGAAAAAGGCGAAGTGTTTGTCGGTTGCGATGGCAAATTTGATGGTATTGCTGCAAAATGTGAAGCAAATCAATATATTGAAAGGGTTCCCGGTCCAGAAGGATATGATTGTAAAGATTGTGGTACATGTGGTGCAAATACATATAAAGCAGGTGGATGTGAGGGAGAACAACCAAATGATTGTAAAGCATGTACAAATTGTTCGTCGAGTCAATATGAAACTAGAGCATGCAATCATAATCATGATAGGACATGTGCTAATTGTACAAGTTCTTGTCCTGCTGGGCAATATTTAAGTGGAAGTTGTGGTGGACCTGGTTCAAGTAATTATTCATGCAATGATTGTACTGCAGGTTTCTATTGTACTGGTAATAAAAGTCAAAATCGGTGTCCAGAAGGCACTAAGTCAGGTCCAGGTGCTAGTAGTTGTACACCATGTCTATGTGGGCAAAAATCTAACGCAAGTAGAACTGAGTGTGAATGGAAAACAGATGGATTTTATCAATATTATCATTATGGTGGTCATGGTGGTTGTAGTAAAATATCGGACAGTATTCCATACAATCATCATGGTTGGAATGATGTTGCATCTGCTATTTTAGTTCCTAAAGGGGCAACAGTATCTGTATATAAAAAAGGTAATTATGAAGGTGATTGTGAAGATTATACAAATACAGGTAATACACCAGCAATTTGGGATATACCTGGTTCGCATAACGACAAAGTTGAATCAATACGCATTAATGCTGGTTGCTATAGAGGGAGGGATTATTGCTGGAAGAAATGTAAAGTAAATGGTCAATGTGATTGGTGTGGAGTTGGTCATAATTGTTGTCGTCAGAAACGCGGTGGTGGAGATAGTCCGTGTAAATATTGGGACGGAAATTACTTTGATCATGTATGTACTAGAGCCCACTGGTAATAATTATAAATATATATTTATTTAAATATAAAAAAAAATCAATAAAATAATTTATATTATTTTATATTAGAAAGATGAAATATATTTTCTACAAAATAGTTTTATTTAATGGTAAAAATAAAAAGGTTTATAAAAAAGAAGCAAGTTCTTTAAAATTATATTGTAAATTAAATGGTAAAATGATAGATATAAAAAAATACAAAGAAATGTGTAAAAAAGCTAAACCGCAAAAATCTAAAAAAAAAATAACTAAAAAAAAAATAAAAAAATATCGCGGAGGAGATCCATATATATATACTATTGATGAATTAAAAAGACTAACTAAAAATGATATTAATAAAATAATTAAAGATGATCAAAGAAACGATTCGGGACCAGATTATGAATATTCTAATGTATTAAATTTACTTAACCAACTTGATAATGCAATAGCGTTACTAAATAGACAAGCTCGTGGTTCCGAATTAGGATTATGTAAAAAAGCGATTATGCTTAACGATGCACTTATTAATGCAGGTTATGAAAGAATTAATTTTGATACTGGGGAACTGGGAAGAGTTAGATTTATACAAGCTCCTAATAGTATATATAGAAGAAGTATAAGTAGAAGTAGAAGTAGAAGTAGAAGAAGTAGAAATGAAACTAGAAGAAGTAGAAGAAGTAGAAGAAGTAGAAGTAGAAGTGGAAGAAGTAGAAGTGAAAGTGAAAGTAGAAGAAGTAGAAGTAGAAGCGGAACTAGGAGGAGTAGGAGGGATAGAGGGGGAAGCCGTTAATTAAATTAATTTTAAACCATCTTCAGATATGTATTTAGACACCATATCCATATCAATATTACTAATTTCTTTAATTTTTTTTCCATAAGTTTGAGGTATTTTTGGAAATAATCTAACTTTATGAGGCCAATGCGAAGTCATTCTTAATTCACTAAATAATTTTTTTCTTTTTTCTAATTCTTTTTTACTAGCAAAATTTCTTGGTGTCATACAAATATAAACTACACATCTAAAATTAAAATTATCAGGAGAAGTTTTTTCTACAGGATTTCCATAATGAACTAATCTACTATCCCAAAATACACCATATCCTCTAGGACATTTAATTTTTTTTTCTAAACAATTATTATTAATATAATAGTCATATTGTTCTTTATTTTGTAGTTTAAACCAATCTTTTTTATCTTTTATTTCAAATTTTTTTTGAAATTCAGAATGATACTTATGACTATTTTCTAATATAACAAGAGTCGCATCACCCTCATTTGTATCATATGCATTAATCCAACTTTGAATACATTCAAAATTATTTCTAGTGTAACTTTGATCAACATGAAACCATGAATTTTGATTTCTTGTTGGTTTATCCAATATATAAATACTTGCGCCATCAAAACTAACTATTAAATCGTCTGTATTCCAAATTTTACTAAAAACTTCTTTTACTTTTGGATTTTGTCTTACTTTCCAAACCAGTTCAGAATGACCAACTTTCCAATGTTGAAGTAACATTTTGTGATTTGGAAATAATTCTAAAATTTGTTTATAAGTTGTTTTATCATTTCTATTAATTGGAATTTCAAAATTACTGGTTAAATGTTCTAATAAATTCCATTTATCATTAATCATTTCATCACATTCTTCAGCATTCAATATAGGACAAATAGCGACACCATATTTTTCAATTGTTGTTTTAATATTTTTATTATTTGTTAAATATTTTTCATATTCATATGGTGATGTCATATTGATATAAAAATATATCATATATAAAAATCATTTTTTTATACACATAGTTTTTATTGGATCAAATATATATTTGTTTAAAAAATCGTATGCTTTTGTAAATTCGTTAAAATTTTCTTGTTCATATATATCATCGTCATCATCTTGGAACAATTTATCAAGTTCAGTATAATTATTTGTTTTTAATCGTATTTTTCTAAAAGTTTTACATAATACCATTATTAAAAATATAGCAATTTAATAGTTAATGACAAATTTTTTTTACTATACAAAAAAAATATTTTAGGAAAAAATAAAAAAATGTTTAAACTTTTATAAATTAAATACTTTTTGTTAACTTAGTTGACTTAGTTCACTTAGATTTTTTAGGTGTATTTTTTATTAAAACCAAATTAAGTTTTCCATTTTTCTCATAATCAAAATGTATCATTTTATCTGCAAAACTTGAATCAACATTACTAAAATCTATTAAAGGTTTGGGCAAAGAATATTTTTTTTGATCTGATTACAATTCAAAAATAATTATTTATTTCTTGTGCATATCTTATAAACATATTAGCAATTTCGTGTTTTGCTTTTGGTCTTAATAAATCATTATCCCAAGTCCAATTTTTCGGACGTGCATAATTATTGAAATGTATATCCATTTTTATATATCGGCGCTCATTTGGATTTCCCAATATTGAATATGGGGGAATATATTTAAACAATAATCTACCGTCTCTAAATAATTTAACTATTCTAAACAACATTGTTGCAGATGTTAAATCGGTTGATCCAGTACCAATTACGTTTTCTTGATCTTCTTGAGAACCTATATTAATTGGAATAACACATATGTTATATATTTGATATTTTACGTCTCCAAAACTTCTATACAAATCAATTGAAACAAATTGAAGACCATATGTATTTGTATCGTCGCCATCTACATAACTATACTCTATTGTAAAATTTTTATCTTTAATAGGTCTTACAAAATAAGGTCTTTCAATATTTGGGTCAATTATTTTCATTACTTTCATTAATTGATCTATATGTTCTTCTGTATAAGGTATTTTCGTTGCAGGACTTACAAAAGGCTGTTGTCTATTTATACTTTCAACAAAATAGTTATAAAACTCGGGAGCATATAAACATTCGGTTTTATATTTTTCACCATTTTTTATTTTTAATCTTACCATTAATTGTAATTTTGCTAACGGATAATCGTCACTGTCAAAATCAGCATTTGTAATTATATCTTTATTACTAATACATCTGTCTTGCAATTGAGATTCATCAGAGCTATATTCATCATTTAATATATTTTCATTAATTTGTTCTCTTGTCATTGAAAGTAATTTGTTATCTTTTGCACTATCTTTAATTTCTTTACTTGGTGATTTTTTTTCAATATATTTAACTAATTGTAAATAAGGCATATTTTTAACTTTTACATATTCATCTAATGCTTCTTTTGATTTTTCATAATCTTTTCTAAAACTCTTAATAACACTATCTGGTATATATTGGGGCAATGCCTGACCTTCTCTATAAGGTTGTGGTTTATTTGGTAATTTTATTGTATATCTTTTTGGAGGAGTTGGAGATTTAGCACCAGGATTGGTATTTTTAATACTGTTAAATTTTTTTAATGATTCCTTATATAATTGATGATTTTTTTGTCTATCTAGATCACTTTCAATCTCATCCTTTTCCTTTTTAAAAGCTATATATTGAGATTCAGTTAAATATGTAGATATATCAACTGGTTTAAAAGTATCAGGATCAATTAGTTTTTTATATTTATCTTGTTTTAGTAATGCTAATGCATTTTCATATTGTTTAAAATATTTTTCAATAGGATCATCTTTAATCCTATGAAAACTTTTATTTTCTCTATTTTCAATAATACTAGGATCAAGTATTAATAATTTATTAATGTCATCTCTACATTTTTCGTATTTAGAATATAGTTCGTTAAAATCATTTTTAATCCATTTTGGACACCCTAGTTTAGTAGCTTCTTCTTTAAAATAACTAATAATATTTATTTTATTTGAAAATTCACTTTCATTCATAAATTTAATAAACTTATATATATGTTGTGGAAACGCTTTCGAAGTTATTATATTTTCAATTGCATTACTTTGATTAAAGTCTAATCTCGTACTAGGATCAAGTAATATTTCTACCATACTCTTACAATAACTTTTGAAATCCGGCTCAAACATCTCATAATTTCCACTACTACTTTCTCTTGAAAATAAATTTTTAAATAATACTAGTTCTCTATCAAATACAGTATCTGTATTTTTTATTTCTGCATGTTCAATCTCAAATGTTAATATTTCAAAAACATCATTATATTCGTTACCTAAATTACTATGATTTGTTTTATCATAATATAACAAATCCATTTTTCCATTAAATAACAAATGATTTTTTGGCAATTTATTTAAAATAGCTTCATCACTCTTCATAGTTTTGCGTAAAATATCAAATGATTTATTCCATATTTCTTTATATTCTGTACTCATTGGAGTTAATTCTTTACTAATAGGGTCTACAGTAGGATTTTTACACCAATTTTCAACATCTTCTTCAGTTTCAAAAGTTTTTTTGTCTGTTTTTGCACCTCCTCTATTTTTTTTTATATTAATAAATGAATTGTTTGTTATTTTTTTTTTTAACAAGTTTTTTGTAGTTTTATTTTGTAATAATTCTTTCATTATTTAATATACTTACTATAATAAAATATAATTAATTAAAAAAATAATTTCATTTAGTCTTTGATTTTTTATTCGCAAACTTTTTTGTTGTAGACTTTGACAATATCTTTGACTTTATCTTTGTTTTTGTATCTTTTATTTTAACTAAATTAAGTCTTCCATTTTTCTCATCATCAAAAGGTATCATGTTATCTGCAAAACTTGTATCAACATTTGACAAATCAACTAAAGGTTTCGGCAGAGAATATTTTTTTTTTGTTCTCATTACTATTAATAAATAAAATTATTTATTTCTTGTGCATACCTTATAAACATATCTCTTATTTCATCTCGTGTTTTATACTGTAACCAGTGATCAACTGTTCTAAAATTATTAAAATGAATCATCATTCCTATATATTGTTTCATTAGTCTGCCTAATTCGTCTCTATAAGTAATACAATAAGGTGGTACATATTTATGCAATAATCTTCCGTCTCTAAATAACTTAAATATTCTAAACAACATTGTTGCAGATGTTAAATCTGTTGATCCTGTACCAATTACGTGTTCTTGATCTTGTTGAGAACCTATATTAATTGGAATAACACAAATATGATATATTTGATGTTTTGTTACACCAATTTGTCTATATAAATCTATTGAAACAAAATCAAGTCCAAAATTATTTGCTGCAAATTCAGGACTTACTGGAGTATACGCAATTTCAAGTTTTTTATCATTTATTGGTTTTAAGAAATAAGGTCTTTCAATTCTAGGGTTAATTAATCTCATTACTTTCATTAATTCATCTATATGTTCTTCTGTATAAGGTATTCTTGTTGCTGGACTTATAAAAGGTTGTTTAGTATTTATACTTTCAACTAAATAGTTATAAAACTGGGGACCATATAAACATTCGGTTTTATATTTGTCACCATTTCTTATTTTTAATCTGACCATTAATTGTAATTTTGCTAACGGATAATCGTCACTGTCAAAATCCTGTTTTGTAATTATATCTTCATTGCTACTACATCTATCTTGCAATTGAGATTCATCCAAACTATATTCATCATTTAATATATTTTCATTAATTTGTTCTCTTGTCATTGAAAATAATATGTTATCTTTTGCAATATCTTTAATTTCTTTACTTGGTGATTTTTTTTCAACATATTTAACTAATTTTAAATAAGGCATATTTTTAACTTTTACATATTCATCTAATGCTTCTTTTGATTTTTCATAATCTTTTTTAAAACTCTTAATAACACTATCTTCTATATATTGGGGCAATGCCTGACCTTCTATATAAGGTTGTGGTTTATTTGGTAATTTTATTGTATATCTTTTTGGGGGAGTTGGAGATTTAGCATCAGGATCAGTGTTTTTAATTGTTTTGTATTTCTTTAATGCTTCTTTATATAAATCATCGTTTATTTTTCTGGCAGTATCTTTGTTATATTTTTCTTTTTTAAAAGCAGTATATTGAGATTCGGTTAAATATTTAGATAAATCTACTGGTTTAAAAGTATCTGGGTCAATTAATTTTTTATATTTATCTTGTTTTAATAATGCTAATGCTTCTTCAAATTTTTTAAAATATTTTTCAACAGGGTCATCTTTAATCCTTTCAAATTTTTTATTTTCATAATTGTCTATAACTTCTTTGTTTATTTCTGGGTCCGGACTTAATAATTCTTCAATATCTTTATAAAAAGCATTATAATTTTCTATTAACATTAACATATTTTTAATCCATTCAGGACAATTAGATTTTCTTTTTTCTTTTTCACAATATTCTAATATAATTTCTCCATTTGAAAATTTTTCTTTAGTTATAAATTTAACAAAAGATTTTACTACAGACCTACTTCTACCATCAATCTCATCTGGTCCTAATACCATCATTAATAGATTAGTTGTTTCATAATCAAAATGATGATATAATAAGTTATCTACTACATTATTAATGTATGTACGAAAGTACGAGTTCATTATTCTTAAATTAGCTCGACCTATCCCCACATCTATATCTGTAAATCTATTTCTAAGTAGTTCAAGTTCTGTTTCTAATTTAGTGCTTTTTTCTTCAGTATAATCTATATTTTCACTTAATAACATATATATTTGCATATTATTAATATTTTGATTATAAAACTGAGTTCGCGCCATTGTAGGCATAATATTTTCTTTTTTTAACTGCGCGTGATAAAGAAAATCAAATTTTTTATTAAATAATAAATGTTCTGTTGGTAAATGGTTTTTCAAAACTCCATTTATTATATCATTTCTTCCTATTTTTTTTTTCATAATATTAAAAGCCATTTTCCAAATATCAAAATAGTTATTGTCCATTGGATTCATTTGTTTGCCATTTATAGGATTTATAGTAGGGTTTTTACACCATTCTTTAACATCTTCTTCGGTTTTAAAAGTTTTTTTTTCTGTTTTTGCAACTCCTGTATCTTTTTGTATGTCTTTTTTAATATCAATAAATGTACTACTTGGTATTCCGTTAAAATCATAATCAGCAAATTTTTCTTTATTTTCAATAATCCACAATAAAATTAAATTATAAGTACCAATTTCAGATGTTGTTTCTAAAGTTATTTTACTAGAATTAAGTAATCCTGGTATTTTACCATTTACAATTATAGAAGGATCTTTTAAACTATCTAACCATTCTTTAAATTTTACACCATCATCTTTATTATAAAATTTTTCAATTTTTTTTTCTAATTCTTTTGTTGTTTTACTACTTTTTAATAAACTATCTGTCATCTTAATAACTTAATAGAAAAAAATGATATAAATATACTTAATTTTTATTAATTAACATGGAATTAATAAACAATGATATAAATGATGAAATAGTTAAACACTTGTCATTTATATCTTTAATTCAACTATCAAAAGTATCAAAAGATTATAAAACTTTAATTAATAATTTATCAAATTCTTATAAAATAAATAAATTATTTTGGGATTCTGTTTCTATTAATAATTTTTGTTTTAATATAATTAAATATGAATGTAAAAAATATAATTATAAAAACATAAAACAAAATACAAGATATCAAATAATTAAATTTGTAGCTAATAGCGAATTAACTCATTATATTAAATCAAATAATTTTATAATATTATATAATTTTATTATACTAATTATTCATAGTTTAAAACAAAATTATAAAAACATTATTAATATAATTGAAAATATAAATTATAAAAATATATTATTTGAATATGAAAAAAATTTTGCTGATATTATAAAATTAAATACAACTTTTGTTAATAATTATTTGACAGAAACTTTATCAAATAATATAAAAATTATTAAATTACTGAAAATAACATCTTTCATTCATACAATAATAGTAAGTTCTGCAAATATTAGTAAACATGAAGATTTTATTTGTGTATCAAAAACAAAAAAACAGGAATTAAAAGAAAATTTAGATACTATTTATTTAAATAATGAATATCCTAAGTATTTTATCAAAAAAATGTTAAAAATACTTAATTATGTTAGTGTTTAATTTCCAAAAACTGATTCTCCATTATAATATATATATAAAAAACCGTCACTATCTTTCATTTCATCATATATATTTAACATTAAACTTGTTAAAGGAGGTAATACATTATTAATAAATATAAATATTGCTTTTTCAGGAGCTAATTTAATTCTTTTTCTAATAACTGTAACAAAACTACCTAGTGTTAGATCATTTGGTACAAGAAATTTATGTTTATCAATATCAATAAATTCACAACCATTTGCTTTTTTAACATAAACTGGAACTCTATCTGGATATTTTTTTCTTATTTTTGTAGTTTCCTCAAGGGTCTTATCAAAGTCATATATCATTTAATTACTAATATAATATATATATTTTCTTTATATAGAATGAAAAGTAATTGTGATAATGTAATATCACTAAAACAATATGGTCCTACATGTTGGTTTAATAGTATTTTAATGTCATTACTGTATAGTGATGAAAGTAGAAAACTTTTACTAAAAAAATCAAAAAAATGGAATAAAAAAATTGAAGTTTTAAATACAATTAAATATATATTAGAAAATAAATATTTAAGAACTGATAAGTATTATAAAGATTATGAATATTTTGATAAAATACGACCCGAATATATATTAAAACAGTTATATAATTATAATAAAAAGAAATTTTCTATTGACCCCGATGTAAATAAATATGGATTCAGATCTGCTTTATATATTAGAAAAATTTATAAATTGTTAGGTGTAAAAATTTTGTATTTAGATCTTGATATTAAAACCAGAAATATATTCTATTCAATGTATAATAATGTTGAAATTGATAACAATTTTAATGAAAAAAATAAAGTGAGAATTTTTTTTAATTTAAAATCACATAGTACATTGCTTAAATATTTTAAAAACCCTGACATCATAATAATAAATCCGATTCTTAATTTAAATACTTCAAGATATCCTATACATTACAAAATTAGCAACAATCCTAGTTATTCAAAATATAAAGATATAATGAATTTTGCAAATTTAAATACTAATGTAAATAATAAAAAAACAGTTTATGTACAAGATTCTGTTTTATTAGGTAATTATAATACATATGACACCGGCGGTCATTCAATAGTTGGTATTACATGTAAAGGTAATAAGTATGTTTATAATGGTTGGACCAGATCAACTATTGATCCTAATATGAAAATTGATTCAAATACTACAGATTACAATATTAAAATACCTTGTGAATTAATGAAATTTGATTGGGATGTTAATAAAAATAAAGAATTTTGTTTAAATAGAAATAAATGTATATTAGATATTATGGATGTTAAAGATTTGTGTTTTTCGTTTAATAAAGGTGAAAGAGAGATTATTTATGTAAAAAAAAATGCTGATAAAAAATTAAATATTAAAAATGATGTAAAATGTGAAAAAACAAAAGTTATAAATCCATTATCAAATAGATGTATAAATAAAACGACTATTAATAAATTGCCTAAAAACACTTTAAGTAAACCTGAAAAAATATGTCCTGAAGGTAAAATGGTTAATCCAAAAACAGGTAGATGTATTAAAATACCAAAAACAATAAATAAATTATCAGAAAAAAAATTAAATAAACCTGAAAAAATATGTCCCGAAGGTAAAATGGTTAATCCAAAAACAGGTAGATGTATTAAAATTAAGTAAATAATTTATTTATTTTTTTGATTTTTTGATTTTTTGATTTTTTTTGTTTTTTGTTTTTTGTTTTTTGTTTTTTGTTTTTTGTTTTTTGTTTTTTTTTTGATTTTTTTGCCATACCGCCTTTTGAAGATTGAGAAAAATCACTTCTGGCAGAATGATAACTGCTACCATATTCACTTATATTTGATAAACTTTTTTGTAGCGATAGACTTTTTTTTGGTGAATTTTTTTTAAATTGATATTTATCCCTATCATTTATATATTTATTATATAAATCATTTGCATATGCCATTCTTTTATAATTTTTTAAAAAAACAGTTGCCCCTTTATCAGGATATTTTTTATATTTTTTACATGTTTTATAATCCATATAATAACATCCTCTGACTATTTCATCCAATATCATATAATCATCTGCGTTTTCAAAATATTTTGTAGCTTCGCGAGCTTTAGATTTTAATATTTTAACTTGTTCTGAATCATCTAATTTATTTCTAATATGTAATAAAACAAATAACCTAGCTAAAGCAAGTTTTACTTTAACATCTTCAATTTTTTTTTTTGCTTTTTCACGAATATTTTTAGGAGGGGATTTACTTGGTCCTAAATTTTTTAATGGGAATGCAAATCCATTTTTAACATTTTTGACTGCACGAATTATATCCATTTTAATAATCTAATAATATAAAATATAAAAAAGTACATATCAAGTATAAATTAAATAAAATAAAAATTATTTTAAAAAAAATAAATAAATTTAAATATGTACTTTTTATAAACTTGAAAAACGAAAAAAGGCCTTTTTCACGATAAAAAATGAAAATATTATTCAAATTAGTTTTATTGAAATGCTATAATAAAATTAGTGAAAAAAAACAAGAAAAAAAATCGCTTTTTTTTTTGAAAAAAAATTTTCGAAAAAAGATTTTCGGGTGAGGAAATGAGCAAATGAGTAAAATTCTGATAATAATATTTTTATATAAGATTTTTTTATATGATTAATATAGTAATGTCTGAAAATTGCTCACTTTTAACATACCATTGTGACTATTGTTTTTATAAAACAAATAAGAAATATAATTTAATTAGACATCAAAATAGTAAACATCGTGATATATATATTGATAAAATTGAAAATTTGAAAACCGGTGAAAATGTTATCCCAGTTGGTGAAAATGTTATCCCACGCGGTGAAAATGTTATCCCTGTTGGTGAAAATGTTATCCCAAAGTTTATTTGTAAGAAATGTAACAAAATTTACAATAGTAATAGATATTTATTAAAACATGAAAAAAATTGTAATGGATTAGATGATTTAACATGTCCAAAATGTATGATTAGTTTTACAAATAGACATAATAAGTCAAGACATATAAAAAGAAATAATTGTAAACCTAAAAGTATTATATATGCTAGGCAACCAAATCCACAAAATTCAAATATTATTACAAACAATATTGAAAATCAAACTAATAATATAATAAATAATATAACACATAATTATACAATTAATAATTATGGAAATGAAAGACTTGATTATTTAAATTATGAAAAATTAGTTGCAATTTTAAAAACTGGTTATGATGTTCCAAGATTATTAACAAAAGAAATACATTTTAATAAAGACTTTCCAGAAAACAATAATATACAATATAAAAATGAAAATAATGCTTTGATAAAAAGAGATGATGAATTTATATTAAAAGATTTAAATATATTGGCGGAAGAATTGGTAAATGAAAAAACATTACAAATGCAAAAATTTGCAAAAGAAAATAAAGAAGACATATGTTTAAAAATAGAAAATCAAAAATACCAAGATATAGTAGATCTATTACTACAGTTTATACTTTTAAAGGAACCACAAGAGCATTATAAAAAGCAAATAACAAAAATAAAAGACATGATAAAAAATAAAATATAAGTTGAAAAATGAAAAAAGGACTTTTTCACGATAAAAAATAGATTTTTTCTTATTTTTCGTTAAATTGCAATGCTTTAATAAAAATCATAAAAAAAACAAGAAAAAAAAAAACGCTTTTTTTTGAAAAAAAAATTTCGAAAAAAGATTTTTGGGTGAGGAAATGAGCAAATGAGTAAAATTCTGATAATACTATTTTTATATAAGATTTTTTTATATGATTAATATAGTAATGTCTGAAAATTGCTCACTTTTAACATACCAATGTGACTATTGTTTTTATAAAACAAATAAGAAATATAATTTAATTAGACATCAAAATAGTAAACATTATATGGAAAATATTAATAATTTTGTAATTTCTACAAATGTAAAAAATGTACATCCAAATGTAAAAAATGTACATCCAAATGTAAAAAATGTACATCCAAATAAAAAAAATGTACATCAAGTACTAATTTGTACTAAATGTAATAAAATTTACAAAACAAAAAGGTGTCTGATTCAACACGAAATGAAATGTAATGGTATTGATGATTTAACTTGTCCTAGATGTATGATAAGTTTTAGTTCAAGACAAGCAAAATCAAATCATATTAAAAGAAATAATTGTAAACCTAAAAGTATTATACATGCTAGACAACCAAATCCACAAAATATAGAAAAAGATATAATTGTTAATAATAATAAAATAGAAACGCAAATTAATAATAATATAAATATAGAAAAACAAATTAATACAACTAATAATATTTATATAAATAATTATGGGAATGAAAGACTAGATTATTTAAATTATGAAAAATTAGTTGCAATTTTAAAAACTGGCTATGATGTTCCAAGATTATTAACAAAAGAAATACATTTTAACAAAGACTTTCCAGAAAACAATAATATACAATATAAAAATGAAAATAATGCTTTAATTAAAAAGGACGACGAATTTATATTAAAAGATTTAAATATACTTGCCGAAGAATTAGTTAAAGAAAAAACATCACAAATGCAAAAATTTGCTGAAGAAAACAAAGAAGATATATGTTTAAAAATAGAAAATCAAAAATACCAAGATATAGTAGATCTATTACTACAGTTTATACTTTTAAAGGAACCACAAGAACATTATAAGAAGCAAATAACAAAAATAAAAGACATGATAAAAAATAAAATATAAAAATATAAATATCCTATTATATTAGAAAAAAATGTATAGACGGACTCGTGTGCACGCACCTATGGGGCGATATGGGGTGGCGAGTACAAAATTGCGTAAAAAATCTAAAAAAGTAACAAGAAAAGGCGGTGTTGATAGTGGCGGTGTTGATAGTTCTCGGAAAGGTCCTGCGGTATATGGTGAAAGGGTATCAAAAGCACTTACACTTTTTGGAGATAGCAGGAGTAATCCTGTGGGTCAATTCATGGTAGATGAACGAGGTAGAAGATTTAATCCTCATGTTGGCCCCCCCACGGCTGTAAATCTAGAACTACATACCAGAGGTCCCTTAATGGACAAAAAAGAAAAGACAACAACAACTCGGAGATGTTGTAGCTCATCACGTAGCTCATCACGTAGCTCATCACGTAGCTCATCGATGTCGCCGGCCCGGGGCCAGTGTGGGTATTGTGGGGGCAAAAAAAAATCTAAAAAATCTAAAAAATCTAAAAAATCTAAAAAAGTAACAAGAAAAGGAGGCGACTATATCGCGGGCCTGCAAGTGGATGATAATGAGAATTCGCCCTCGTATTCGTCGCACACCGCCACGAATTATGGTCCAAATGTTAGAGCATTATCGGCACGCTTTGGAGAGCCACATTATAAAGAGGGTGTTAAACATACGTTTCAACGACTTGAAGCTGAAGGTCAAGGATTTAATCCTCATGTTGGCCAAGCCGTGGGTATAAATCCAAACACGGGTGATAAAATGTCGTTAACGAAAAATAGCGGGGAGTGGATGACTTTGGGTGGTAAAAAAAAATCTAAAAAATCTAAAAAATCTAAAAAAGTAACTAAAAAAGTAACTAAAAAAGTTACTAAAAAAATAACTAAAAAAGTTAAAAAGTAAATATAACATTATTATTCATCATTAGAATAATAGTAATAATTTATTAAATTTGTTTCATTCCATGAAACCTTTTTTTTATTATTTTTAAAAATATTAATTAGATTTTTATTTTTTAGATATGAATAATATTCATAATTTTTTGCAAAATTGTCAAGCAATGTATTTAAATATGTTTCACTATTAAAATTATCCATAATAAATATTAATTTAATAATAATATCATTTTTTTTAACAATCAAACAAACCTAATATTATGATAAGATTTACATATTTCAAAATGATTACATCCTATAAAAGGATGTTTAGTATTTAAAGGAGATGGATGGCCTGCTTTTAAAATATGATTTTTATTATTAGAAAAATATTTTTCAGTTTTTTGTGCAAAATTACCCCATAACATAACACAAACATTTTCACAATTTTCAGCAATCCATTTAACAATATCATGTAAATAATCATTCCATATATGTGCATGTGAATTTGGACAAGATTGTAGTACTGTTAGTGACATATTAAGTAATAAACAACCTTGTAATGCCCAATCGGATAAATCTGGATTTATTCTTATATTTTTTTCGTTGCTATTTAATTCTTTAAAAATATTAACAAGACTTGGTTGTAATTTATTATTTTTTTGTGGATAGTGTGAAAAACATAATCCATTTGCAACACCCGGTGTATGATAACAATCTTGTCCAATAATCAAACATTTTAAATCTTTAATATTAAAATAATTAAAACAAGAAAATATTAAATTTTTATTTGGAAAAATTCTTTTTTCGCTAAAACTTGTATATTCTTCATTTAGTAAAAAATTAATATTATTTTTATGAGGTTCTAATAATTTAATTAAAATAGGTTTCCAATCAGTTGTAACACATTCATCAATAATATTTTCAATATCCATTATAATATTAAAGTATATTATATAATTATATCATTTTTTAAATAAAAAATATAATACATACTTAGAATATCTAAAAGATATATTCAGTGCAGATGCAAATGAAACCGATATGAGAAATTAAAAAAAATTGTATTATATGTTTAAAAAATAAAATAGATGCAACTTATGATGATTGTTTCAAAGGTATTAAACAATATAACAGTGAAGACGAACTGTACAAGTACAAGAATCTAAACGATAGAACGGCTTCTTTTACATCTCAAGGTAGAAACTGATTTAGAACAAGACGATACCGGTAAACAACACGTCTGTATTTCTAATCCGCGTTCATTGTACAAAATGGAAGAACAATACTTTAATATATTACATTATATTAGAAAATTAAATAATATGAGTTCTACGTTAAAAAAAACACGGACACCGCAAGATCTAACTAAAATGTATGAGAACCTTATTGCAAAATCTGAACACGTTCAAAATACCCTAAAAAGAAAAAAGAACGTTGCTAGTAGAGTTAGCGCTATTGAAAATAATAATAATAAATTTGAAAATTTAGGTCCTGACCTGGCGAGACAAAAAGGATGGATGAAGCAGTCCATCTATGATGCGACAAGGAATTTTGAAGGTATTAAATCTCCGCCGGCACCGGCGCCGCAGTCTCAGCAGCATGTGCGGCATTCTCCTCCTCCTCCTCCTCATCCTTCTCCTAGTCGTTCTGATAGTTCTTCTACGTTCTCTGCTGCACCTCCAGGTGCTCGTTTTTCTATAAAATCTCAATCACCTCGCGTTACTGCTTCTAGTGGTGCCACTCATTTGCCACAAAAATCTCCTCCTGATGAAGTAGAAGTTTCCTGGGAGAAGGGAGTGGATGACCGACTATTTAAACAAAGAGCTGATGCCTTACAACAAAATAAAAGCAGCATGTGGGGAACATTAAAAAAATATTTAAAAATAAAAGGGGGTAGCAAATTATACAAAAAACCAAAACCAAAAGCAAAACCAAAAGCAAAAGCAAAGGCAAAAGCAAAGTCAAAACCAAATGCAAAACCAAAAGCAAAAGCAAAGGCAAAAGCAAAAACAAAATCAAAAGCAAAAACAAAAGCAAAAAAAATGCTTAAAAAATAAATTATTAATAAATAACAATGACAAATATATTATTAATTGAAGGAAAAAATAATGAAATAACAGTAATGTCTGAAGATGTGTCTGTTGATATATTATCCAATATATTAAATATTAAAACAACAAATGAAAAAATATTAAAATTTAATAGAAATGAATTATCAAAATATACTCATAAATTAACACACATGGGTTATAAATGTTATTATTTAAATAATCTATCAAAATTATGATTGATTCATTTTTTTAATTTTATTATCAAGAAATTTGTTAATTCTATTAATAAGACCTTTATTTTGTGTAGATTTACCTGATTCAATATCATTAATAATGTTTGCTGGAATATTTAATCCAGATGCTAATTCTTTTTGTGTTAATTTACATTGATTGCGTTTAAATTGAATATCTTGTGATACTGTTTTATCAATTTTAGGAGGAACATAAATTTCTTCACCATCAAGTTGTTTAAATAATTTTGTTCCCGGTTGATTTTCTTTTTTAATAGGAGGAAGAGTGATATCTTTTTTATTAGGGTCATATGAAACTTTACCACCACCAATTTTAACTTCAGTCCAATCTTGACAATCCATAATAATTTAATTAAAATATAAATAAATATAAAATATCATTTTTTTTTATATCTAAAAAAAATAAGATGAGATATTTATTAATCATAATAACATTAATAATATTGATAATATTATTACATGTATATTTAAATATAGATGAAAAAACGATAGAGAATTTTTCACCATTACCAATACCATTTTTAGGACCAATTGAATTTAGAGATAAGGTATCTCAAGAAAAATTAGGAGAATATCCAGAAAATTGGCAAACAAATAGTCCAGAAAATACAGAAGTAACTGTTATAAATATTAATAGAGGTCCACCAGGGGATACAGGAAAAGCAGGAACACCATCGGGAGTTGGAATATGTGAAGGAAGAATTGACATCGAAAGTATAGATACTGATAAATTAGAGATAAATGTAAATGAATTAGATATGATAGCGGATAGAATAAACATTAAAAATAAAATATGTATAGGAAATAATTGTTTGGATGCAGAATTAATAAATAAAATAAAACATAAAAATAGTCAAAATGTTGAATTAGAAAGTGTTAAAAATGAATTAGAAGTATTAAAAAGAACAAATGCTTCTTTAAAGGAAGAAATACTTGAATTAAATAGAGAGAAAGAAACTTTAGGAAGTCCAGATAAAAGTTTTATATCATCTATAAACAAAGATACACCGGATAGTAGTTTAGAAATAAGTGGAAATTCTCTAGATTTTACTGGAAATAGGGTAAATTTTGAAAATGAATTTTGTGTTGGTGATTTCTGTTTAACAAAAGAAGATATGGAAAAAATATCACAACATCCTGAGGGTGAACCTGGAAATCCAGGGATGTGTGCAGATGTAGTATAAAATAAGAATTAAAATTAAAAATATAACAATAAAATAATGAAGATATTAATAATATTAATATACATAATAATATTTATATTATTGATAAAGTTATCAATAAATATAGAAAAATATACAAATATAGAAATAAATAAATTAGATGATGTAAATATGTATGGTAATTTAACAATAAAAACAAAAAAAAATAATTTTAATAATATTAATACAATATGTATAAAAAATCAGTGTATGGATATAAACAGGTTAAAAGAGTTACCATTTAAAAAAGGCGACGATGGTCAATGTACAAAACAAGAATGTACAAAAGTATGTACATGTCCGTTTGGAACAGCAGCGACAGGGGATGAATGTAAAGTTCATCAAAAAGAAGTATGTGTTAGTTGTGGAAAGAATTATAGATACAACTATGAGACAAAAACATGTATTGCATGTGAAGGTGGTAAAATTATAGATAGTGATAATCATAATAGAACCGTATGTTGTTCAAAAACACAAAAATATAATTTTGATGATACTTGTTCGCAAAAGGTTTGTAAATGTGAAAATGGCGAAGGAGATAATGAAAATTGTGAAAATGAAGATTCAACAAAATGTAAAACATGTAATAGAAATTATTATTTGGATAATAATAATTGTGTTGCATGCCCATCAGATACATTTACAAATGATGGAAATCGTGATAGAATATGTTGCCCAAAAGGCCAACATTATGATTTTAGTTACAATGAATGCATGACAAATAGATGTACATGTGAGGGTGGATATTCAACAGTAGGAGAAGAATGTGAAATACATGGAAGTGAAGATTGTATATCTTGTAAAGGTGGTGCGAGTGGGGAATATTATGCTTATTTGCCATCTGCAATAGAAGGAAATAAATGTATTAATTGTAATCCACCTGGGACATTATCAGTAAATATAAAATATATATATAGTGATAATCATAGAATAACAGATTGTTGTCCATTTGGAAAAAAATATAATGAAAATAGTGGTATATGCGAAAGTGTAGGAAGAAATCCAAATAATCTATGTCGCGATGGAGAAAAATTTAATTTGAATGGGAATTATTGTGAATGTCCTGCTTCTGAAATATTTAACTTGGAACAAGATATATGTAAAGATATCTAAAAAAAAAAAATGATATAAATATTGTTAAAAGAATATAATATATTATGAAGATTTATACAAAAAAAGGCGATAGTGGTTCAACATCATTATATGATGGTACGAAAGTTATTAAAAATGATATCATTGTAGAATCAGTAGGGAGTTTAGATGAATTAAATTCAGAATTAGGACTAATTTTAGCTTATTATGATATTACAAAAAATGTAGGAAGAATGACAACTAACAATCCACATCACGAAAAAAATAAAAAATATTATGAATTATTAAACAATATTCAATCAGAATTGTTTGATTTAGGTTCAATTATTGCAAAAAATCCAAATAATAGTAAAGAAGATGAAATATTATTTGATAAAAATAATGAATATATTAAAAAGATTGAAGAATATATTGATGAAATGACAAATATATTACCACCACTTCGTAATTTTATATTACCAGGGGGAAATGTATTAATTGCTACAATTCATAAAGCACGAACTGTTTGTAGAAGAACAGAAAGGAATATTACATCAATTAAGTATGCGCCTCGATATTTTAATGAAGATACATTAGAAATTTCCTTAGAAAATGTAAATAGATGTTTAGCTTATATTAATAGAATGTCGGATTATCTATTTACATTAGCAAGATTTACAACATATATTCAAGATGTTGAAGAAGTTAAATATATTAGAAGTGAAATATTAAGTAAAAATAATTAAAATAACTAAGTAATTTATTTCATTTTTTTAAGAATAGTGCATTGATTTTCAAGAACAGTATCAAGTTTTTTACTAACTTGAGAGAGTCCTTCATATAGTTCAAGTAAATCAGATGATGGAAATCCAGTGGATTTTTCATTATTTCGTACCGATTTCTTTTTTTCTCTTTGTTCTTTCTTTTGTTCATAAGTAGAAACTTCTTTAGAAGAGATATTATATAGAGTACAAAGTTCTTCAAGATCAGTTTTATCAGTATTGCAATTACTTAGAATATTAATAACAAGTCTTGTTTTAATACTACCTTCAGTTCTTTTAAGTTGTTTAGCAATATCACTAATAGAAACACCGTTTTTTGAAGATTCTAGTAGATATTTATCATCTTCTGGGTCCCATTTTAGACCAGCATTAGCGGTTTGTTCATTAGTTCTATCTCTTTGTAGTTTTTTTTGAAAAGTTGACATGGCGATTATTTGGTATATTAATATATAATTATGTCTTTATATAATTTATAATATATTATTATATAAATAAAAATTAAGGAAATGAAATATATAACTTTTATATTATATATATTATTATTATTAATTTTAATAACATTATTTTATAATAAAATGCAAAAAGAACATTTTATAGAATCTGTTACCGAAATGTGCAATACAAGAAAAAAATTAAATTTAGAACCATGTTTAAAAGATATTCCAGGTGAATCTGGTATTAAAGGTATAATGGGAAAAGAAGGAAGACGAGGTATACCGGGTGAACCGGGAGAGGACGGTATACCGGGAATGAATGGATTACATGCAAGAATGATAGGAACTTTAAATTTTAAAGATAATATAACAAATGAAATTATAGATACTGTACAGCATGGCGATGAAAAAACTATAAAAGATAAGATAACAAATATAAAATTATTAAGAGGAAATCCAGGTGATAATGCAAGAATGAATCCAATAATATTTATAGATAGTGAAACAGAAAAAGTTATTAGTAAACAATATACAGAAAATTGGGATCTTCCAGAAATTATAGTGCCAATACAAAAAGGGGGAAAAGGTATAAAAGGAAAAAACGCAGTATGTACTACGCCTGGTAAACGAGGAATAAAAGGACGTATTGGCGATAAAGGCACAGATGGTCCTAAAGGCGAGGACGGAGAACCCGCTCCCGAGTATGGTCCTCCTGGAGATGTTATTCAAAATCCAAATTTTGAAATGATAACTACAGATAATCTATGTGTAAATGATTTATGCATTGATTTAAAGATGTTTCTTGGAATGCATCAAACGCTTGCTGCTGCGGCTGAAATGATTGAGTCAGAAGACAAAGCGCAAGAGGCGATTGAAGATGCAGCCAACACTGCTACTGCAGAATCTTTAACTTGTCCACCTCATACAAATGAACAATTTACAAATTTTGAAGATGCAACTTGTGATAATTATGTATATAATAGTGAATATTGTGCTAAACCAATTAAAGGAGATAGAGGTAATCCTGGAAAAGAAGGAGATAGAGGATTTGATGCAATGAAAGGTCTTGATGGAATAAGAGGGATGGGTGGATTTAATGGTACTGATGGTGAAGAAATACCAAATATAGATTTTATAGATAGTAATAAAAACATATTATTAGGACAATATAAAGGTTTTAATGAAAAAGCAAAAACAGAAAAAATTTATTTAACATATGAGAATAAAGGAGACCCGGGTTATATACCTAATATTATATTTAAATATAATAATAATGTAGTTAAAAACAAAAATGATCAAAATGTATCACATATTAATACACGTGATACAACAAATGACTCAAATAAAAATAAAGATAATACACTTAAAGAAATAATTGTTCATCTTGATAATTCAAAAGGAGAAAGAGGTAAGGAAGGCATAGACGGTATATGTGAAATTGGTGATGAAGGTGATGAGGGCACACAAGGTCCGAGAGGTGATCAAGGACCAAAAGGTCCTCGCGGATATGACGGCATAGAAGGCGAAAAAGGAGACCCTGGACCCAAAGACAAAAATCCTAATTATATTAAAGTAACGGCGGATAAATATTGCTTTTCAGATTATAAAAATGAAGTTTTTTCAGATATATGTTTAGATAAAAATGTATTATCAAAATTAATAATTGCTATGAAAGCTAAGAAGGAGATGGAAGATGCCATAGATAAGTCCATGGATTTCATTGATAATGTCACAAATATATTAAAGTAACTGCAGATAAATATAGCTTTTCCGATTTTGAACATGGAGTTTTATAAGATATATGTTTAGATAAAAATTTATTATCAAAGTTAATAAATAGTAAAAAAAATAATGAATGAAGATATAAAAATAATTGAAAATGCAATAAATAATGATTCCCCAAATATAGAATGGGGATTCAATGATAAATTAAAAAAAACTTATAATATTAATGATATTTTATTAAATATTATTATATTTTTTTTATGTTGGTCATTTGTGGGAATTATAATAGCAATTAATATGAATAAAAATAAAATACAATCAATATTATTGGGACCTATAATTTTATTTAGATTATAAATATTTAACAATTATTTTAAAATTTGATGAATTAGATATATTATTCATAATAACATTTGAATTATTTGTATAATTACTTAAAATAATATTAGAAGAATAATCAATATTTGGTTGAGAATTATCTAACTTAAAAAAATTATATTTAGAATTTAAAAAATTGTTTCTTTTTTTTAGTATTAAGTTATCATACTTATTTCTAAAAATCATATAGTTTTTATCTTTATAATAAATATCTTTGTATTCATTAATTTCTTCATTCAATATATTTTTAAGTTTTTTTTGTTTTTTAATAATTTCAATATTTATAATAGTTAATATTTTTTTTATCATATCTAAATTTAAAATATTTTCCATTTTGTCAAAATACATATCAATATTACTATTGAACAAAAAATTTGACATTTACTATTTAGTTATATTTTTAATATGACATAATGAATTTTCATGTCTTATAATATGATAATTTCTAAATGCAATATAATTTTTACCACAAGAACAATTAATTATATTTATATTTTTTCTTTCATTATATGAATTTTTTTCATATTGTTTTTTTTTTATATTATCCTGTTTATTTCTACATATATTACAATGCAAATAATATATCTTATTTTCAACATCTTTATATGAAAAGAATTCTAATTCTAATCTCTTTTTACATTTAGTACATTCCATTCAATATTAAATGTTTAGTTGAAGTTCAAAATAATAAAACAATTTCATTTTTTTTATTACTTATTTAAATTATTAATATCTTTAATAAGATCAATAATATTATTATATTCAAATAGTTTATTATTCTTTGCATCATCAACAATTAAATTTAATATAATAGAATTAATTTTATTTAATTTGAAATTAATTTTTTGTTTTTTTGTAAAATTATTAATTAAGAAAGCATCTATATGTTTTTCATCATAAAATAAATATTTTTTATAAATATTTTCATTATTATTATAAATAAAATCATATTCTTTTACAATATAATTGTTAAATATTCTATATATAATTGCTTTATTTGTTCTTTTAAAAACATTAGATAAATGTATAATACTATTATTATCAATAGTACTATTATTTCTAATGTAATTGTCTAAAACTATTTTATCATCATCTGACCATTTTTTATAATTATTACTAAATGACATATTATTTATATAAGTAATATTAAATAAATCATTTTTTAAATTATCTTAAAAATAAAGAGTTTGCTTTATTATAAGCATTTTGTATGTTAATATTTTGTTTTTTAATTCTATCTAATCTTTCAATTTCTTCTTTTTCATCTTTTTCTTTTTTTTTATTTATTTTTTCTAATTCTTTATCATCATATTGTTTATTAACTTTTTTATCACTATATTTTTGATATTCTTGTGTATTTTTAAATGTTTTAAAATTATTTAGTTCTGAGGCATCAACAAGTCTATTAGTAGAATGTGCTTTCATATAGTCTGTATATGCTAAATTATTTGTTTTTTCTATACTACTACTATAATCTTGATTTTTACCAGTGCCAATTTCAGAGAAATTTAAATTTTTTGCTAATATCATTGGTTTAGGTTCATCATATTTAACAATTTGTTTTGAAATTGTAACATTTTTATCAAAAACTTCATTAAAAGATTTATTTGTAAATTGTTTATTATCAAATATATTATCAAACTTAAAATCCTCTCTATTTTTAGTTGATTTTAACATAGTATCTCCATAACCAAAATCAGAATCTTCATCATAAACTTTAGTTTCATTAAAATGTTTATTAATTCTTTCATTAACAGTTAAATTATCATCAAATTTATTATTTTGATAATTATTATTTTTTTGTATATAATCAGCATAATCATTTTTAAGTTCGTTATAATTTTTATTAGATGTTCTTAATTTATATTCGTTAGCAAGATGATAAAAATTATTTGTTATATAGTCAAAAATAATTTTATCACCGCCTTTATCAGGATGTGCTTTAATTGCTAATTTTTTGTAAGATTTTTTTAATTCTTCCCATGTAAAATTTTTATTTAATTTAAAAATTTCATAAGAGTCATATTCAACATTATTTTGAATATCATTGATATATTTTTGTTTAACTTGATTATTACCCATAATTAAAATATAAAAGTATTTTTTTTATATAGAATAATACATATGAATAACTATTATTGGATATTAATTGCAATTTTAAAAATTGTTGTTACTGTTACTGCAGTAATGATACAAAGATACATAAAATTTACAGGAAATTGGTATCCTATAATTACAAGTGTAATAGCTGCAATGCTATTTATAATATATGGGTTAACATTTGAAAATATAAACGAATTAAAAAAAAATAATTTGCCTATATTAATATTGGCAGGAATATTATTATTTATATTTTTATTTATTTGTTATAATCTAATTGCAAAATCATCACATCCGGGATATTTCAAAACACTAGCAATATATGAACTATTATTTCTATTAGTAATAAGTTATTATTTTTTTAATGCAGAAATAACACTAAGAAATTGGATTGGTTTTGTATTTATAATAATAGGAACTATATTTATAATAAATAAATAATATAACATTATAATAGTTAGAACCAATGTATAATATAGATAATATATTCTGTCTTTTATTATTAATGTTTTTAATATTAATTTTATTATATTTAATATATAAAAAATATCCTTTTTGTATAAAAGAACATTATTATAATACAAATTGTAGCGAATGCCCATCGTGTGAAAGTATTCAAAAACAAAAAGATTTTTGCGATAAACCATGGATGTATGATAAAAATGATCCAGAAAGAGCTAAAGAAGGAAAAAAAGCAAATTGTTATAATTGGAAATGTTACGAAGATTGTTATAATAAAGATTGTAGTATAACAAATAAAACTAATACAAATGATAATACAGTAGAACCGGAAGATGATACGATAGTGATAGAAAATAAAGTAGAACCCGATGATGATACAACAGTGATAGATAATCAAACCAGAGCATATTGTGATAAATATAAAAAAGAAATTAATTCTTTAACAATTAATAATAAAAAATTATCTGGTTCCAGAAATGAATTAAAAAATGAATTAGAGCAAATTAAAATTACTTTAGATAAATATATAAAAGACCTTGCTGCAAAAAATGATGAATATAATAAATTAGAAGCAACATGCAATAATGATGAATTGAAAGATGAATTAGAACAAAGTAAAATTGAGTTAGAAAAATATATAGCAAAACTTAATGCAAAAATTGATGAATATAATAAATTAGAAGCAACATGCAATAATGATGAATTGAAAGATGAATTAGAACAAAGTAAAATTGAGTTAGAAAAATATATAGCAAAACTTAATGCAAAAATTGATGAATATAATAAA
>Ga0209555_10000310_pt1 | contig 42090 bp, 31 predicted proteins | sample SaaInl85LU_5_DNA_FD_184643 | JGI IMG/M metagenome (GOLD analysis project Ga0209555, IMG submission 184643) | Marine microbial communities from expanding oxygen minimum zones in the Saanich Inlet - ESP_85LU_5_DNA (SPAdes) (version 2) | ecosystem: Environmental > Aquatic > Marine > Intertidal...
CAATATAATCTGGAGTATGTTTCGCTACTATTCTATCTAACTCTTCGCCATCCAGCATATCAATCACTTCATACAAATCAGCAACTTGCATCGCTGGTGCATTTTCGTAACTATCTACCGCAATTACAGTTTGGCCCATTCGCTTTGCCGCAATTACAAACTCTTTTCCTAGCTCTCCAGAGCCTAATACCATTATTTTATTTGCCATTTTTATTTCTTTTAAGAGTGATAAAATTAGGTAAATTTTAGGAAAAGGATTGATTCGATTCGTATTTCGTTTCTATTCCACATCAATTCCTCTACCTTCTTTTAAATCCAAATTCAAAATCTTTGAGAATAAAACCAAAACATAAGTGTATATTTTTATACTTTTGGATAATCAAATGTTAAAAACAAATTTATGAGAACTGACCAATTTCAAGCGCCAGATTATTACAACTTAGATGATTTATTGACTGACGAGCACAAATTAATTCGTGATTCGGCAAGAGAGTGGATAAAAAAAGAAGTGAGCCCAATTATAGAAGATTACTACGAAAGAGCTGAATTTCCTAAGCAAGTTATTCCGGGATTGGCTGCAATTGGTGGTTTTGGACCTTACATTCCTGAAGAATATGGAGGGCCAGGATTGGACCAAATTTCATACGGGCTAATCATGCAAGAATTGGAAAGATGCGACAGTGGGTTGCGTTCTACTTCATCTGTTCAGAGTTCTTTGGTGATGTACCCAATTTATGCATACGGAAACGAAGAGCAAAGAAAAAAATACTTGCCAAAATTGGCGACAGGAGAATTTATTGGAAGTTTTGGATTGACAGAACCGGATCACGGATCGAACCCAGGAGGAATGTTGACGAACTTCAAAGATATGGGCGACCACTATTTATTGAATGGTGCTAAAATGTGGATTTCTAATTCTCCTTTCTGCGACATCGCTGTGGTATGGGCAAAAAATGAAGAGGGAAGAATTCACGGATTGATAGTTGAAAGAGGAATGGAAGGATTTTCGACTCCAGAAACACACGGAAAATTATCGTTGAGAGCTTCAGCAACTGGTGAGCTTATTTTTGATAACGTGAAAGTGCCAAAAGAAAATTTATTACCAAATAAATCAGGATTAGGAGCGCCACTTGGCTGCCTAGATTCTGCAAGATATGGAATTGCTTGGGGAGCGATAGGAGCTGCGATGGATTGTTATGATTCTGCTTTGAGATATTCGAAAGAAAGAATCCAGTTTGGAAAACCAATTGCAAGTTTCCAATTGATGCAAAAGAAATTGGCTGAGATGATTACAGAAATCACGAAAGCACAATTATTGACTTTCCGTTTAGGTCAACTTAAAAATGTTGGAACAGCAACTACAGCACAAATCTCAATGGCTAAGCGTAACAATGTAGAAATGGCATTGAACGTGGCGCGTGAGGCAAGACAAATTCATGGAGCAATGGGAATTACAAACGAGTATTCTATCATGCGTCACATGGCAAATCTTGAATCAGTAGTGACTTACGAAGGAACTCACGACATTCACTTATTGATTACTGGAATGGATATAACCGGAATACCAGCATTTAAGTAAAATCATAATTAAACAACTTAACAAATCCCACTTTGAAAAATCAAGGTGGGATTTTTTTGTTCAAGTCTTCGGCACTCAGATTGAGTTCTATCCTTTACAATGCTCACATCGATTCAATCCTAAAGTTCTTTTATCAAAAAGCTTCACGTCCTTCATCTTGGGAAGATACTGCTTGCAGTCATTACACTTGATCGTGCCATTGATAGCCATTCGTTTTTTGCTCAAAAGAAAAATAAAAAGAATGGGAAGTAATAAAGAAATAGCCAAGAATGAAGACAACAATAAATTTAAATTTTTCAGAAAATATAAACTTAAAATACCTGGATACAAAAATACCAATGGTACTACAGAAAACTCGAATAAAATGACATTCCAAACATCCTTTTTTAGGCGGTAAAGAATTATCATGGCTAAAACTAAAGTACTGTAAAGAATTAATGAACTCATGTTTTCTATTTTGATGAATGAATTATACTTTCATTTTTCAAAACAAAAACTCCATTCTTTCCAATCTCAAAATCAATGAAATTTTCTACAGAACTAAATTCTAGTTTTTTGTCAAAATTGATTAAATCATAGCTAAACACTTTATTTTTTACTCTAAAAAATACTTTTTGGGTGTAAAACTTAACTGTTTCTGCATTTTTTAATTCTATTCGTTTGGTGTAATTCCCAAATAAATCGAACACAAACAAACCTTGATTGGGATCAAAAAGATAGACTTGGTTGTTGTATTCGGTAAGTTGAGTTGGCAAAATATCTCGCTGAACAAGCTGTCCTATGTTATTGAATCTGCTCGTAACTTTTCCGTTTTTATCGGTTTTGATAAGCGACTGTGTGGTCATCGAGTACAACCAAAAAGCATTGTCTCGATTTGAAAGACAAGCCAAATCAATCCATTCGAAAAACTGAAGGTTAATCTTGTTCGTTTGCGACAATGTATTGTCCAGCAACTGGATTTCTTGTTGTTGCTTGTAAAACAACATCAGCTGCATGGGATTTCGTGTGTCTAATGAACTAATTGTTCCGCTACTAAAAATAGAATTCGACTGAATGGTATCTAATTCACTGGAATATTTCACAATTTTCATGTCGGTAATTTTGTAGATATTACCCAGTTTGTCTTGCGAAATAAACGAAGTGGTTTCTGTAGGTTTTTGAGTCGATTTGAGAGTTGTGCAGGCTGTTAGGATTAGGAGTAACCCTATTATGGAAAGTGATATGTTGGTTTTTGTTTTCATTTTATTTTCATCTGTCATTCTGGACTCGATCCAGAATCTTGCAGAGCATATTTCACGTTCGCTATTAGCAATATTTCAATGAATAAAGATCCTGAATTAAGTTCAGGATGACACGTGATATTAAAAATGTAGTGTAATTAATTACTGCTCCTCATAATTCTGATACAAGAAATCATTGTAAGGAAATCTTGTAATGTGTATTTTCTTTACTTGGGCATACATTTTTTCTCTTAGCTCTTCAATGTTTAATCTTTCGTGTGCCGAAATAAAGATACAATTATCTTCATTCATTCGATTCATCCAAGTGTTTTTGAGTTCTTCGAGCGAAATGTTTTCTCTCAAAACAGGAGTCAAATCATCTTCATCCTTTTTGATATACGAAAAAGCATCAATTTTATTGAACACCAAAATAGTGGGTTTATCAATCGCCTCAATTTCCTTTAGAGTTTCGTTTACTGTATTAAAATGATCCTCGAAAGCTGGGTGAGAAATATCAACCACATGCAACAATAAATCAGCCTCTCTCACCTCATCCAAAGTAGATTTGAATGACTCTACCAACTGGTGAGGCAACTTACGAATAAAACCTACTGTATCGGCTAATAAAAAAGGAATGTTCTGGAATACAATCTTACGCACTGTGGTATCCAGAGTAGCAAATAATTTATTTTCGGCAAACACTTTTTCTTTCCCCAGTAAGTTCAAAATAGTAGATTTACCAACATTGGTGTACCCAACCAAAGCAACCCTTACCATTTTTCCTCTGTTTTGTCTCTGGGTGAATTTTTGCTTGTCTATTTTCTCCAGTTTCTTTTTTAGTAAGGAAATTTTGTCGCCAATAATTCGTCTGTCTGTTTCTATTTCAGTTTCACCAGGTCCTCTCATCCCAATCCCTCCTTTTTGCCTATCGAGGTGAGTCCACATTTTGGTAAGTCTAGGAAGTAGATATTGATATTGTGCTAATTCAACTTGAGTTCGAGCATGAGAAGTTTGGGCTCTGCTCGCAAAAATATCTAAAATCAATCCGCTTCTATCCAATATTTTTACTTCTAATTCTCGTTCAATATTACGAAGTTGCGAAGGCGATAATTCGTCATCAAAAATTACCAAATCAATAGAATTAGACTTCACATAACGTCTTATTTCTTCTAGTTTTCCTTTTCCTACAAAGGTTTTAGGATTGGGATACTCTACCTTTTGTGTAAACCTTCCGTGAGTCACTGCTCCTGCCGTTTCGGCCAAAAAAGCTAACTCATCCAAGTATTCGCGCACATCATCTTCGCTTTGTTGTTGGGTAATTACACCAACCAACAAAGCTTTTTCTTCTATGTATTCTATTTTTTTATTCTTATCTATCATAAAAGTGAGTTACTTTAAAAAAGGATTGTGTTGTTTTTCATGCCCAATCGTTGTTTCGGGCCCGTGACCGCAATACACAACAAAATTATCTGGCAACGCAAACAACTCTCGTTTTATACTATCAAGCAAAATCTGATGGTCTCCTCCCGGCAAATCTGTTCTGCCAATACTTCCTTGAAACAGGCAGTCTCCATTGATTACAAATTTTTCGTCTTGCGCTACAAAAACTATATGACCCGGTGCATGACCTGGCACAAATTTTATCTCTAAACTCGAGTTCCCAAACGAAACATATTTACCTTCTTCCAAAAAATTGTGTGGAGCAACACAAGGCTGATAATTCATAAAACCATAAGTTGCAGCATAGGTTTCTACTGCCATTAATGTTTCTAAATCTTTGGAGTGAATGTGCAAATCTACTCCATATTTTTCCATCACAAACTTATTTCCCAACACATGATCGATGTGGCTGTGTGTGGATAATAGTTTTACGACTTTTAATTCATTTGACTCAATAAACCGAATAAGTTCTTCTTCCTCATGCGATTCATAACATCCCGGATCTATAATTACGCACTCTTTTGTTTCGTCAAAAAGCAGGTATGTATTTTCCTGAAAAGGATTGAAGGTGAATTTTTTAACTGTAATCATAATTTATAGTACAAATAGTGCTGCAATGATAAAGATGACAATAATTAAGAGATATTGCCAAATATCCACAAAATAAGGCTTAATTTTTATCCAGTTTTCTATCAAAGCTTTCATCTCAAGGGCATTTGTTGCAAAGTTACAAGATAATCTCACACCAAATAAGAAAACCAGCTGCTAAGTACCTCGATGAGCTCTTTCTATTTTTCAAATTTTAGTGGACTATAAAAAAGGAAAGCGAAAATCAATGAAAATTTATTAATTTAGAACTCAATCAATTTAAAATAAAAATGAAAAAATCTAAAAAATTTATTTTAGCCGTAGTTGTTATTTTAGTTGCAGCAATCGCTATTATCCTAGCTAAACCTGACCTTGTTGATTCAGAAGAACCAGTAAAAGTGAAGGTAAGCGAAGAGGTTCAAGAAACAAGTGAAGAACTGAGTGACGAAATTTTCGACTAAAAATTTTTATTAAAATCTCAAAGTAGCTCCTCCCATAATGTTAATTCCCTGAACTGGATATTGATAATACATTAAATAACGCTGACTTATCAAGTTGTTGAAATTGACAAAAGCAGAAATTGTTTTGCTGTATCGGTATTCAAACCCAAGATTAAAATCTACAAAAGCTTTAAGATTTACTGAATAAGAACCATCGGGCTCTATAGCTACTCCTTCACCAGATGTATTCACTCTTGCTTTTCGTTCACCAATAAAATACACTTCTGAGCGAACCAATATTTTATCAGCCAAATCGTATACACCTCCTAGAGTAATATCAAGTGCTGGAATATTCCATACATGAGCCTGATTTAGCGGAGAAAAGAAGCTGTATTTTCCTTTTAAAAATACTCTTAACTTTTCGCTTTTGTCGTACATGACTTGCGCTGTTACTTCCGTTACATCCATCGAATCGTAGAGTACATTCATTTTATTTCCAATAGAATACAGTGTATCTGTTACGAACAAAGCTTGTCCATAGATGCTTTTGCGAGCTACCTGTACATTGAACGAAATTGCATTGGAAATACTTCCTCTTACCCCAGCATAAATGTTGTAACGTGTATTGGTATTCTTCAAGTTTACTTGCGACAGTAAAAATGGATTGTCTTGAGTAAACGATTTAAAAGAATTTCTTTCTAATCCTCCATTTATACCAATGTAAGGAATAAAAATATCGAGAAAATTATACTTTGCCTCAATCTCGGGATAAAAATGAAACTTAGTTTTATCTTGAATATCAGCAAATACACCAATCCCAGCTTTAACGTACCATTTCTTACCCGAAGTGATAACCGATGGAATTACTTTTACAATTGTATTGTTGGTCGTAATTGGATCAGGAACAAGGGAAACCAAGGGATTCATTGAGATATCTTCTTGACTTTTGTAATTGTTGAAGTCTACTCCAAAATCGAGCGAATATTGCTCCGAATTGATAAGCTTTTTAGCATTAAAATCCAACAGCACATTATTCTCCTGGGCATTGTATTTGTCCGAATAATTATAATAAGCCAAAGAACCTGAATAATTCAATTCTCCAGAATCCGTATCGAATGTAGAGGTTGACACTCTGGCCCCAAAATTATTATATGCCTGGTTGATAGATTCTTTCTCTATCGCAGTATCCTCGGGATTGAAACCATAAAAGTGATTGGCATCTCGCTTGTAATTCAATTCTCCTTTCCAGTAACTTTTTTTAGTAAAATGCTGATAGTAGGCAGAAGCTTTGTTTTCACTCAACCCGCTAAAACCAGTATTCTCGAGCGAGCTATTGGAAGAAATATGCCTTCCTTGTACTCCCCAACTACTATTTCTCGACCTCAGCGAGTTGTAATATATTTCGGCAAGCGGAGTGGTATACATTCCTATTCCACCTTTCACGTAACCTCTCTTTAATTTATCAAGCGGTTGAATCACTTTTAGTTTAGCCGGAGATATCGGTTCCAATTGTAGCTCCGAAGGTGCGGTGTATTCATAAAACACAAATTCTGATTTCAGTTGAGTTTTTGAAGTATCCTCAATTAAAGTAGGAACTAAACCCGCTTTTGGCGTAGGTTTAATGCTCCTTTTTCCTTTTCCGATAGCATCTATTTCTTCGATAATGGTATCGTTCTGAGCAAAACCTTGGAACGCATACAACGAGATAAAAATAAATAATGACTTTTGAACTATTCTTTTCATACTTGTGGTTTACTCTGTAATTTCTATTTCGATCAATTCCGGGGTTTTGTTATCCTTAGCTTCTTCTGCCGTTATAATCGCATCCAATTTAGATTGTGCTATTGTTTTAATATCGTCTTCTCCTTTGTAATAATCTATCACACTTTGAAGAGTCGCTTTCGCTTGGAAGTTATCTTCCAATTTAACATATACATCTGCTAACAAAATGTACCCTTTTGCCAACCAAAAATCATAGGAAGGCTTCTGTTTTAAATAGCTAAAAATCTCAGCCTCTGCTTGCTTGTACTCACTATTTGCGTATCGTATCTCGCACAACTTGTATCCTGCTTCAGCTTTATCAATATCTGTAGATAATGCCACTACTTTTTTGTACCAAATGGCAGCATCTTCATTATTGCCTAATTCGTAGTAAGAATTTGCCTGAATCATGGTAGCTTCCTCCTTTTCAGATTTACTCAACTGACTTTTTGCTAATACCTTTGTAGAATAAGTTACCGCCTCAGGAAAGTTTTTCATCTGATAGTGTGTTAGCATCAATCCTTTGTTCATCACAGGAATTTTGAGCTCATCGGTATTTATTTTCTCCAATTGAGTGTAATAATTATTGGCTACCTCATTGTTTTTTAGTCTAAAGTTGATGTTCGCAGCATGGAACAAAGCTTCTAGCATGTGCTTTTCATCCTTTTCAATTACCTTATTGTAATGGTACAAAGCTGTTTCATACTCTTTGTTCAAGTAATTACATTCACCCAAATAAAACTGTGCAGTCACATAATTTCTCGGTGCTTCTATTTTGCTCAAATAAGCAGAAAGACCACTGATTGCATTTTCACAATCTGCATTCAAATACGCCTGATTTGCAGGATACCACAAAGTAGAATCCAATTTAGATTGAGAATATTCCACTCCCAATGAAGTTAATAAATCGGGGAATTCTGCAATTTTATTTTGAGCCAAATAAGATTTCTCAATTTCATTCACTGCCGCTTCACCTTCTACAGATTTTGGGTATTTCTGAATTAAAGTTTTAAACGCAGATTCGGCTTTCTCGTATTGCTTTCCTCTCAAATAAATACCACCAATTTCCAACCTCGATTTTCTCTCTTGGTAAGTTCCCTCTTTCGTAGCAGCAATTTGATTGTAAAACTTGAGTGCTAGTTCATTCTTATTTTGAATTCGATAATTATTAGCCAATTCAAATTCTGTGTTTGTTGCATAATTGGAATTTGGATGATTCGTCAACAACAAATTAAGCAACCTTTCTTTTTCGGGATAATCGGCTAAATAACCACTACTTACCGATTTTTGATACAAGGCATAATCTACGTTTTGCTGATTCAGGTCAATGGCATTTTGATAATACTTAACAGCCTCTTCGTCATTTTGAGTCAAAAAGTAAGCATCTCCCAATCTCAAATTAGCTTCGCTCATTTTTTCTTTATCATCAGAAGATTTAATGAAATTCCTGAAAGCCAAAATACTTTGAGGATACATTTTTTGTTCGAAATAACCATATCCCACATTGTAGTCCACGGTCTTGGCAAGTTCAGAATTTACTGCACCAGGCATCGATTTATAGGCTTGGTATTCAGAAATTGCTTGGCTGTATTTCTTTTGCTTGTAATGAGCTTCTGCAATCCAAAACTTACTCTCAGAAGTAAGCTGAGTGTTTACGGGATAAGTATTTACGTCTTCGTAATGTTTAATCGCTTCCTTGTAGTTTCTTTTGTAAAACAACTCGGTTGCTCGGTTGTAACTCAACTTCTGAAACGCTTCTTTTATCTTATAATTCTTATCCTCTATCCTATTGATTGACTGCAGTGCCGCCTCATAATTTTTGGTAGTGGTATACACATCAAGAAGGTATTCATACACCTGATCCGTTTTTGTAGATTTAGGATATTCCGTTAAAAATTTATGGAAAATCTCTGTGGCTTCATCGTACGGATTGTAGCTCAATTCATAAGTTGTTTTAGCATAACCAAATAATGCATCTTCGGTAAGTTGCTCATCCAAACCAAGGTCATAAGCTCTTTTGAAAGCCGTTTTTGCAAATTGCTTTTTGTCTGTTTTTACATAACACTCGGCCAACAAGAAATTACAAACCTGAGCTCTTTTAGTTTCTTTGGATGCAACTCTACCTAGGTATTTTATTGCACTAGCATATTCCTCTGTTTTATAATAAGAGTAGCCTAATTGATAGTAATCATCAATGGATTTCTTGGCAGTTTTTGTAAAGTAATCGGTCAAGTAAGGAATTGCCTCCTTGTATTGTTTTAGTTTGAAATACGAAGAACCTAAAATCCCTTTAATTTCTGCCTCTCTTTTTATCCCTTCGCCCGCCAATGCAGTAGGAATATATTCAATTGCCTTGTCGTATTTTTTTTGTTTGAACAAGATTTGAGAAATGTAATAAGGGACGATCGGACTGAACCCTGGATCATTTTCTATATTTCTAAAACCCTCTAAAGCGGTTTGATATTTTTCATCTTGGTAGGATAAATGAGCATAATAATATTGAGAAGGACCGTAATAATCCGATTCCTTTTGATCTTTTATTTCATAAAAAGCCTGCTTCGATTTCGCAAACTCATCTCTATTGAAATAACTGTAACCCAATTTAAAGAAATACTCCGTTTTCTCATCTTCAGACAAATCATATTTGTCCACTTTTTCATACCATTCAATAGCATCTTTAAATTTCTTCTTTCTGTAATAATCATTCCCTAGCAAAAAGAATATCTTCTTCGTTTTAGGCGAGTCTGGATGTTTTAAAGCAAATTGCGACAATAAATATTGAGCATCCTTATGAAACAACTCCAAGGCACACACAGCGTGTAAATACTCGGCACTTATTTGAATCTCATCTTGCTCATCTTTTATCTGTTCAATTATAAATCCAAATTTTTCTTGTGCAGCACCAAAGGCACCTTTGTCATATAATTCTAAACCATCTCGGTAAGCCTTATACTTTTCTGTATAAGTCTCGGTAAGTTGAGTCCAGGCTGAACTAGAAACAAGAATAATCCCGATAAAAACTAACAGGGAACGAAATATTTTGATCATGCTTTTATTTTTTTGGCGTGCTTGTCAACACTTCATCAATCATACCGTAATCTTTAGCTTCTCCCGAAGTCATCCAGTAATCTCTATCACTGTCTGCCCACACTTTGTCGTAGTCTTGTTTTGAGTGATCAGAAATAATTGTGTACAATTCTTTTTTAAGTTTTTGAATCTCTTTCAATGTGATTTCCATATCGCTGGCCTGACCCTGAGCTCCTCCCAATGGCTGGTGAATCATTACTCTCGAGTGTTTCAGTGCAGATCTTTTTCCATCTGTTCCTGCACACAACAATACTGCACCCATAGATGCTGCCATTCCTGTACAAATAGTTGCTACATCGGGTTGGATGTACTGCATTGTATCATAAATTCCTAAACCAGCATACACAGAACCTCCTGGAGAGTTGATGTAAATTTGAATGTCTTTCTTTGCATCAACAGACTGCAAAAACAACAATTGAGCCTGAATAATATTTGCAACTTGATCGTTTATTCCTGTTCCCAAAAAGATGATTCTGTCCATCATCAATCTAGAAAACACATCCATTTGTGCAACATTCAGCTGTCTTTCTTCAATAATGTAGGGAGTTACATTATTCACGTATCCATTTAGGACATTGCTATTTATTCCTGCGTGTTTTGTTGCGTACTTTTCAAATTCTTTAGAATCAAACATAGTTGTATATTTTTATTAGTTAGATTGGTTATTACATGTGATGAAAATCCTTCGCAAGGGTTCTCAATCTTCGAAAATAATTAAAATTAAGCCCTTTGTTGGTTTATTTGGTGGGAGTAATAAACTGATTGATGTTTATAACGTGAAACTGAATTCGATATTTTTTGAAATTGAATTTCTGAATATAATCGTATTGAAATGTTTAATTTTCCACACAACTGTTGCAGTAAAGCACTTCTATGGGTAGTGATATTCCAATATTTTGTATCTTTTTTACAACACAACATTGGCTATTGATTAATACCCAAATGTAACGAGATAATCATTCTCAAAAAAAAATCTGTTACTTTTCTTAGATAGTTAGGACTTTATAAAAATAAAACTTATCTTTGCATCCAATATTTTTCGAAATATTAGCGGGCGTGGCGGAATTGGTAGACGCGCTAGACTTAGGATCTAGTGCCGCAAGGTGTGAGAGTTCGAGTCTCTCCGCCCGCACAACACAAAAGGCGTTCCGACAAATCGGGATGCCTTTTTTGTATCAATTATTTTGATATTTTTTTAATACATAAATTCTGAAAACGATGAACATTACAGAAGAAAAAGTAGATGACTTAAACGCCATCATCAAAATCAAATTGACTCCAGAAGATTACACGGGGCAATATGAGAACAAGCTTGCAGAAGCAAGAAAACAGATGACTGAGCCAGGTTTCAGACCAGGCAAGGTTCCTATGGGAATGGTAAAGAAAAAGTATGGTCAATCTATCCTTGCAGATGAATTGAACAGAATCATCAATGAAAAATTATACAGCCACATTCAAGAAAATAAATTGAATGTATTGGGTAACCCTATCCCTTCTGATGCTCACACTACTTTTGATAAGTGGGAAGCTGGAAGCGATTTTGAGTTTGGATACAAAATTGGTTTAGCTCCAGAATTTGAAGTAAAACCATCGTCAAAAGACAAAGTTACTTTTCATAAAATAAAAGTTGAAAAAGAAACAATTGACAAACAAATAGAAGATTTCCAAAAGAGATATGGTCAGATGAAAGAAGCTGACAAATCTGAAGCAGGAGATATGGTTTTTGGAGAATTTGTTCAGTTGGATGACAAAGACAAAGCTTTGGCGGATGGAATTACTGCTAAATCAACTGTTTCTATCCCAATGATTGAAGATGCAAAAATTCAAAAGAAATTTGTTGGATTAAAGAAAGGTGATTCCTTGATTATTGATCCTAAAACTGTATCGAAAGGTGATGCTGACATGGCTGCCATGTTGCACATCAAAAAAGATGAATTGGACAAGGCAACAGGAAACTTCAACTTTACTGTGGAAGAAATAAAAAGATTGGAACCTGCTCCATTGGACCAAGATTTATTCGATAAAATTCACGGAAAAGATACTGTAAAAGACGAAAAGTCATTCAGAGCTAAAATTGAAGAGGAATTGAGTGTTGCTTTTGTAAACGATAGCGAAAGACTATTTCAAAAATCAATTGCAGATCATTTTGTAAAGAAAATGAACATCTCTCTTCCGGATGAATTCTTGAAAGAATGGATTAAAGTTTCGAACGAGAAAGAAGTTTCTATGGAAGAAATAGAAAAAGAATATCCTCAGTACTCTGATCAATTGAAATGGCAATTGATTGAAAACAAAGTGATTCAAGAAAACGACATCAAAGTAGAAGTAGAAGAGGTGAAAGATTACGTAAAAGGAATGTTGGTACAACAATACGCTCAATACGGAATGCCTACTCCAGAAGACGAAGCGTTGGAAGCAAATGCTATGCAAGTGCTACAAAACCAAGATGAAACGAAAAAAATCTTTGATTACTTATACAAAAACAAAGTGTCTGATTACTTCAAGAACAATGTGAAAGTGCAAGAAAAAGAAGTAAACCAAGAAGAGTTTATCAAATTATTTTACGCTCAGTAAAATAATTCTTAAAAATACTAAAGCCCGAGATTGACTTCAATCTCGGGCTTTTTTTGTTATATTTAATTTCTAACAACCGAAAACAAAGTAATTATGGCTAAGCTAAACGATGAAATAAAAGGAGGATTTATAGGGATTTTAAAGAAGTTTTTTGTTTCACTTTTTTCTTCCTCGGAGAAGGGGAAAAAGTAATATCCCAAAACTTTTCGCTTTCTCTTAGATTGTCATTCTGGACTTGATCCAGAATCTCATGTAGTAAAAAAAAGGGATTGTAAAGTCTTACATGAAAATGATCTAAAACTTTAACCTATAAAACAAGGTGTTGAATTAAAAAAGTTAAACCTGTGGTTCAAAAACTATAATTCGAGACATTTTTTCGAACGAAAAATCCTAAAAACTCAATTCTATGTAATTCCGAAACCAAGGAATTTCATTCGCTCAACCCTTCATTTTTATTGTAAATCGAATTTCTGTTTTCATCTGTCATTCCAAACTTGATTTGGAATCTAGTATTTTATTGAGAATTTAGCTCTTAAAGTAAAATTCTAATCCCTTTAATATAAAAGTTAAAAGGAATAAACGATATAATGAAATGTCAAACTTTAGATTCCAAATCAAGTTTGGAATGACACGAACAACTGAAAACTTAACATTAGATTTGGTAACATTTCAGTGAATAAGATTCCGCATCAAGTGCGGAATAACAATCGCATATAGGATTATTATCAGTCATTAGCATTTTCCTAAACCATTCTGTATATTTACTCTCTGAAATTTGTTACACAAAAACTAGCTCAACATAGATATGAAATTACAAAACTATGCCCAAGGGAAATGGGTAAACGGTGAAGGAGAAGGACAAAAATTAGTAAACGCCATCAACGGAGAATTAGTTGCAGAAGCAACCTCAAATGGGTTAGACTTTGGAGACATGATGACTTATGCTCGTGAAGTTGGTTCGCCTGCTTTGCGTAAATTAACCTTCCACGAAAGAGGACGAATGCTTAAAGCTTTGGCATTTCATTTGTTAGAAAAAAAAGAGGAATTTTACAGAATTAGTGCCTTTACTGGTGCAACAAAAGTAGATTCATGGATTGACATTGAAGGAGGTATTGGAAACTTGTTTTCTAATGCATCTCTTAGGAAACAATTCCCAAATGAATCCTTTGCACTTGACGGAGAAATTGCTCCACTTTCAAAAAACGGAACTTTTATCGGACACCATATTCTTACATCAAAACAAGGGGTTGCAATCCATATCAATGCTTTCAACTTTCCGGTGTGGGGAATGTTAGAAAAGATAGCCGTAAATTTACTTGCTGGAGTTCCGGCAATAGTAAAACCTGCAACGGTAACTTCTTATTTGACAGAAGCTGTTGTGAGAGAAATTGTAGCGTCAGGAATATTACCAGAAGGTTCTTTGCAATTAATTTGTGGATCGGCAAGAGGAATTTTGGATCATGTAGAAAGTCAAGATGTAATTACATTTACGGGTTCGGCAAGTACAGGACAAATGCTAAAATCTCACCCACGATTGGTTCAAGAATCTGTACCATTTAATATGGAAGCTGATTCACTAAACTGTTCCGTTTTGGGAGAAGATGCAGTTCCTGGAACTCCAGAATTTGATTTGTTTATTAAAGAAGTACAAAGAGAAATGACTGTGAAAGCCGGACAGAAATGTACCGCAATACGTAGAGTCTTAGTTCCAGAAAAATTAGTTGAAGATGTGCAAATTGCATTAGGACAGAGACTTGCCAAAACAGTGATTGGTGATCCTAGCACAGAAGGTGTAAGAATGGGTGCATTAGCTGGAAAAGAACAAGTAGAGGAAGTTACAACTCAAGTAAATAAACTGGCAGAAACACAAGAAATAGTTTTTGGTAGTTTGACGGATTTTGACGTAACTGGTGCAGACAAAAGCAAAGGAGCTTTCTTATCTCCTATTCTATTTTTAAATGACGATCCATTTAACAAAACTGATTGTCACAACATCGAAGCATTTGGACCAGTATCTACGATAATTCCTTACAAAACAATTGACGAAGCCATAGAACTTGCCAAAATGGGGAAAGGTTCATTGGTTTGCTCAATCGTAACAGCTGACAACCAAATTGCTAAAGAATTTGTGCTCGGGGCTGCCGCAATGCACGGAAGAATACTAGTGCTAAACGCAGATTGTGCCAAAGAAAGTACAGGACACGGTTCACCAATGCCAATGCTAACTCACGGAGGACCTGGAAGAGCTGGAGGTGGCGAAGAAATGGGAGGAATGAGAGGTGTAAAACACTACTTGCAACGAACTGCAATTCAAGGTTCGCCAACAACCTTAACGGCTATTACCAACCAATACCAAACTGGTGGAGAATTTAAATTCGATAACGTGCATCCTTTCAGAAAACACTTTGAAGAACTTGAAATTGGGGAGACTTGGATGACTGCAAAACACACAGTTACTGAAACAGATATCGTGAACTTTGCTAACGTAAGTGGCGATAATTTTTATGCCCACATGGACGTAACTTCTCTTGAAGGAACCATTTTTGAAGAGCGTGTGGCTCACGGATATTTTATCCTTTCCAAAGCTGCCGGATTATTTGTAGACCCTGCAAAAGGACCTGTTTTATTAAACTACGGATTGGAAGAAGCTCGTTTTGTAAAACCTGTGTACGTTGGAACTACAATCGGGGTTAAATTCACGGTGAAAGAAAAAATTGAGGGAGAAAAAAGAGAAGAGGAAGACATTGCAAAAGGAATTGTAAAATTCTTGGTAGATGTGTACGATCAAACTGGAGAAACTGTGGCAATTGCTACTATTTTGACAATGGTAAGGAAGATTGATCAGAGTAATTAATATTTGAATTTAGGTTCGAAGGGTGAAGTCACCCTTCGAGTTCTTTTCAATAAATTGAAAACCTCAGGGTTCAGTTTTGTGCAATAAGCTTAGTGGTTTTTCGAAAAAAAAATGAAACAGCCTGTCCCGAGTATTTGGGAAAGCCCAACTTAACTGATGAACCAAATTAACAAGTGTCATCCCAAACTTGATTTGGGATCTAGTGATTTACATTCGCATTGTTTAATGTATAACTTTAGATTCTGGATCAAGTCCAGAATGACAGATGAACAAAAAAATAAAATAACACACACCCAACCCCTCTCAATAGGGGAACTATTTACCTATGCAACAAAAACGCTGGACATACTCCCCAAAATCTGAAAAATCTACCAAGGAATTAGAAGAAAAATTGGGATTGAGCGCAGAATTAGTTGAACTACTTCACCTGCGTGGTATCCATACATTTGAGGATGCTCAAACATTCTTTCGCCCTCAGCTCGAACACATTCACGATCCATTCTTGATGAAAGACATGGACAAAGCTGTGAAAAGAGTTTTACGAGCCTTTGAGAAAGAAGAAAAAATATTAGTATACGGAGATTATGATGTAGATGGAACAACTGCCGTTTCCTTGATGTATACGTTTTTGATTAAGCATTACAAAAATGTAGAATTTTACATTCCAGATAGATACACTGAAGGCTACGGAGTTTCGATTCAGGGGATAGATTATGCTGCCGACAATGATTTCTCTTTGATAATTGCGCTTGATTGCGGAATAAAAGCAATAGAAAAAGTAGATTACGCCAAAGAAAAAGGAGTTGATTTTATTATTTGTGATCACCACCGACCAGGTGATGAGATTCCGAAAGCTGTGGCTGTCCTCGACCCAAAACGCAAGGATTGCAGTTATCCTTACGATGAATTGTGTGGATGTGGAGTTGGATTTAAACTAGTTCAGGCATTGAACCAAGAATTAGGGTTTGAATTTAACGATTTAGAAGAATATTTTGATTTATTGGTCGTGAGTATTGGGTCGGATATTGTTCCTGTAACAGGAGAAAATAGAGTTTTAGCTCATTTTGGACTCAAAAAAATAAACCACAGTCCAAGAAAAGGAATTGCAGAAATTCTGAAACTTTCTGCATTAAAAAGAGACTTAAACATAACAGATGTAGTGTTTATTGTTGGGCCAAGAATTAATGCAGCAGGAAGAATGAAATCTGGTATGAATGCTGTAAAACTTTTGGTTTCGGAAGAAGATGGAGCTGCCAAAGAACTTGGAGAATTTATTGAAAGTGAAAACAAACAAAGGAAAAACTTTGATAAATCTATAACGGAAGAAGCGCTGAAGCAAATTGAAGAGAATGAAACTTTTTTGAATGCAAAATCTACGGTTTTGTACAATGAAAGTTGGCACAAAGGAGTGATTGGAATTGTGGCTTCGAGGGTAATCGAAACACATTACAAACCTACTATTATTCTTACAGAAAGTAACGGAAAGGCGGCAGGCTCTGCCCGTTCAGTTCAAGGATTTGATGTGTACAATGCAATAGATGAATGTTCTGATTTACTAACTCAGTTTGGCGGTCACATGTATGCAGCCGGAATGACAATGCCTATCGAAAACATTGATGCGTTTAGAGAAAAATTTGACCAAGTTGTATCAGCAACCATTACGGAAGATCAATTGGTTCCTGAGATTAAAATTGACTCTGAAATTTCACTCGAAAAACTTGTACCGGGAAAAGGAGAACAATTCCCTAAATTTTATCGCATAATCAAACAATTTGCACCTTTTGGTCCTCAAAATATGCATCCTGTATTTGTTGCCAAAAATGTACAGGCAAAATACGCCAAAATAGTGGGCGACACTCATCTTAAATTATCTGTTTTTCAAGAAGAAAAACCAACCCAACTATTTGACTGCATAGGTTTTGGTTTGGGTGATTTTTTCGAAAAAATAAATAACAACCAATACTTCGATGTGGTGTTTGTGATCGAAGAAAATACTTGGAACGGGAACACAAAACTTCAATTAAACCTTAGGGACATTAAGCTTGTATGAGAGCAATCGAACGTTTAAATAAGCTTGGGGTTTTCAAAGAGAAATATCTTTTTGGCTTAGCAGTTATTATCTCTATTACTCCTTTTTTGGGTGTTACATTTGTACCATCTTTGGACGGACCAGCACATTTGTATAACGCTAATCTAATCCTCGAATTGTTTTCTGAGAACAATTTTATCTCTCAGTTCTATTCGCTTACTTCCTCGCCCAATCCCAACTTAACAGGGCATGCTTTTCTAAGTTTACTTTTGCTCTTGTTGCCCGCTTTTGTTGCCGAAAAAATTGTTCTAATTTTCTATGTAGTTGGGTTTTCTTACTTTTTTAGAAAACTTATTTTGATTCAGAATCCAAATGGGATATGGCTTTCTTACCTCGGTTTTCCATTTGTTTTTTCGTTTGTGTTTGCCCTTGGGTTTTACAACTTTTCATTAGGTCTGGTTTTTCTAATGTGGGGACTATACTATTGGATGAAAAAAGAACATAAAAAATTGAATTTAGGGGAGTTAATCACTCTCTTTCTCCTTTTTACATTGGCATTCTTTTCTCATGTATTTGTGTTTGCGGTATTAATTCTTGTTGTTTCTACTCGCATACTATTTTCCTTTTTCCTGTCGGACTTACCTATTTCTGCCACCAGAAAACTCACAGAGTTTTTTCTATCCAGTAGTGTGTCATTAGGTTTGTTCATCTTTTATTTTGCCTCCCGACCAGCGGCACACAATTCGGTGCATAGTTCATTCTTAAAATTGACAGAAGACATCTTTACTCTCAACCCTATTATTTCTTATAGCAAAAGCCGCGAGAGCATATTTTTAGCGCTTGTTGGATGTGTTATCATTTATTTACTTTTCTTGGTTATTCGCTCAAAAAAGAAAAAATGGAGTAAATCTAATCTTCACAAAGACAGTTGGTTGATATTGTCTCTCTTGCTGTTTATAGCCTATTTTATTCTTCCCGATTCTAATAGTCTGGGTGGGTTTATAAATACACGAGTTGCTTTGGTCTTTTATCTTTTGCTTATGGTTTGGATCGGTATCCAGCAAATTTCTAACAAACTTGTAATTCCTGCTGTTGTTGTATTGCTGTTTGCTCACTATCAGCTAGTCGATTATTATTCTCATTGCATCAAAAACTTCAACGAGGTGGCTGAAAACTGTTATGAAATGGAAGAGTACATCGAAGAAAACAATGTTGTTATTCCTCTGAATTATTCCGATGACTGGATGAAAGGGCATTTTTCTAATTATTTAGGAATATCAAAACCTCTTGTTATTTTAGACAACTATGAGGCCGTAAACGATTATTTTGCTACCGAATGGAATTGGGGCAATTTGGGCGATGAATTGTACAAACACATGTCTACCAACAGTTTCGATTGTATAAACAAATCTTCGTACATCAACCAAGATAAGTTAGGAGAAGTTTATTTTTTTGTTTTGGGAGACATCCAATCCCAAACTGATTCTTGCATTATGAGTAAAAATGAAGAACTAGACAAACATTTCTATCCCATTGCAAAAAACAAACATTGTTCTTTGTTTCGATTAAAGAAGTCTTAATATTTTTTGTAAATTCAGATTATCGAGACATTTTTGTACAAACTAACCTTCGCCATTTCATTGCTCTCGGTAAGTTAAAACATAGTTATCCAAGAAGATCTTGACACGCTTGATCTTAACGAATTTGAATATAGTCCAATATTGGTTTCGGCCAGTTTGGGTTGGAAAATAATCTAAGCCATGATTCCTCTTACCGACATCATACATAAATTAAGCAAAGAGGAACAAGCCAAGTTTTTCAATTTCGTGAAGAAAAGCGGCAAAAATAAAATCTCGAAAAAAGCGGTGCTCTACAAGCTAATTCTGGATAAAAAAATTAGTCCCAAAGAGTTTCCGAAAAAAATATACGGCAAAGAAAACAAAGTGGCTTATCATCAATTGAGGAAAAGGTTATTTGATGAACTTATTCAATTCATTGCTATCGAACGATTTAATTTAGAGGAAGAACACATTCTTGAAATTACACAACTCATATTGGCAGGAAAACATTTGATTGAAAGTAAAAACTACCCATCTGGTTTTAAACTATTATTCAAAGCCGAAGAAAAAGCAATTGAAGAAAACGACTCAGAATCGCTCAATGAGATCTACAATCTTTTGATTCAGTTTTCTCATTACAATCCTGAATCTGAACTGGAAGAAATCATTAATAAATTGGAGAAAAACCGAATTTTGATGATTGAAGAGTCCAACTTAAATATGGCTTATGCCATTGTAAAAGAAACTTTTGTTACCTACCATCAAAAGGGAATAGAACCAAATCTGGAAGAAATTTTGAAGGATGTATTTAGTCGATTTAATATCTCCGAAAAATCAGGAAACAACTTCAAAACCTTGTATCAATTGGTGCAAATTATTGCTGCGAATGCCAATATCACCAAAGAATATCACTTGGTAGTTCCTTTTGTTTTAGAGCGTTACAATTATATCACCCAAAAAGAGGAAGAACTAAACCGCTATATATTCTTTCATATCAAGCTGCTTTATTTTATCTCCAATGTGATGTTTCGAGAAAAAAGATTTGAAGAAAGTAATCTATTTTTATCTAAAATGGAAACGCTACTTTCGTCAAACAAAAGTTACCAAAAAGTATTTGAAACTAAAATTTTGGTACTCAAAGCTCTCAACACAAATTACCTTGGAAACAACACAAAGGCACAGGAAATTATTGAAGATGCTTTGGGCTCAAAAGCAGATTCTTCCAAAGATCAATTGGATGCCATGGTAGTTGGCTCAATGATTTTTTTCCATCAAAAAAACTACAAAAAAGTAACTGGAATATACAGCCAATTGAATGCGAGCGATGCTTGGTACATAAAAAAAATGGGCGTGAATTGGCTCATGAACAAAAATCTGATAGAAATTCTTACTCACATAGAATTAGAAAATCTAGATTATGTTGACAGCAGATTAGAAAGTTTCCTGAACAAACATACCGAGTATTTAAAACACGACCAACGCGCTTTAACTTATCTCAACTATCTAAAAATAAGCTACAATCAACCAAACAAGGTTCAAACAGAAGAGTTTAAATCCACCTTTTTCAGTTCTGTCGAAAAAAAACCAACACTTAGAGAGGATATTTATGTTCTGAGTTTTTTGGCTTACCTCAAAGCAAAAATGCTTGGGAAAGAAACCTATGAAACAACCTTAGAGCTTGTGAGAGGAATTAGTTAACTTTACAGCATGAAATTATTCACCACTCTGTTTGTCTGCTTCCTTGTTTATACACTGCTAGGCCAACAAATACCCCATCACAGAATAACAGACTGGAGCAGTCCAGGCGCATGTATTTCTGTGTATGACACTGTTGTTTCTATAACAGATTTTGGTGGTGACAGTACAGGGGTTTCGGATAACTCCACAGCCTTTAATGCTGCTAAAAATGCTTTAGGTTCTCGTGGCGGAATTATTCAATTTTCTCAAGGAAATTATCTATTTACCTCCTCACTTTCTCTTTCTAGTGGAATTTTAATCCGAGGAAAAGGGTTTCGACTCACTCAGTTTACTCACAATTTATCAGGCTCTGGACATCTTTTTAGAATAAATGGCTCCATTGCTTCTTCGAAAGATACTTTAATTGGAGGTTTTTCTCTCGGCTCCGATTCTGTTGAAGTGATGAATGGTAACGTTTATCAAATTGGAGATGTTATTAAAATAGTAGAAAATGATGGTGGCCGAATCACCTCAAGTTGGGCCAGCAACAGCATTGGTCAGATTACAAAAATAACTAGAAAATCAGGGAATTGGTTGTACCTAGACAAACCTCTTCGTCAGCAATATTCTTCTTCTTTGTTTCCACGAGCCAGTAAAATTTCTGCCATTACAAATGTAGGATTCGAGTGTTTTAGCATTCGTAGGTTGGACCCTACCAGCGCTCAAACCAAAAACTTTGATTTGAATTATGCAGCCAATTGTCACTTCAAAGGAGTGCGTAGTGATTCTTGTAATTTTTCCCATATCAGCATCTCAAATTCTACAAATATCACAGTGGCTAATTGTTTCTTTAAAAATGCTTTTAATTATGGCAGTGGTGGAAAAGCATATGGTGTAGTTCTCCAAGTGACTTCGGGAAACTGCTTGATAGAAAATAACCAGTTTGAACATTTGCGTCATTCAGTATTACTACAATCTAGTTCTAATGGGAACGTTATCAGCTACAACTATTCTCTAAATCCATATTGGACTGGAGTTTTCCTTCCTTCTAATTCAGCAGGAGACATGGTTCTTCATGGAAATTATCCCTACATGAATTTATTTGAAGGGAATATTTGTCAAAACATAGTAATAGATAATTCTCACGGAATCAATGGGAAATTTAATACATTCTTACGAAATAGGGCTGAACTGTACGGAATTTTTATGAATATAAGTCCGGCATCCGATTCTCAAAACTTTGTAGGAAATGAAATAACCAACACCTTGATTGGAATGAAAAGTTTGGCAGGTAATGGTCATTTTGATTACGGAAACAAATTGAGAGGAAGTCTTTCACCCACTGGCACAAACGGAATCCCCTCTTATTCGCTTTATTTACAATCTCCTAAACCACTATTTTGGAATCCTTTAAATTCGTTTCCAATTGCAGGAAATCCAATAAATTATAACACATTTTCCAACACGGCTTTTTCTAATTATATGGGTAGGAATTTTGCTCCATGCCTCACAGATACTTTGGCCTTTCAACTCACATTTTGTCCCACCGACACAATTCTAGTTGGCTATAATCGATACACATTAACAGGAAACTTCACTGATTCCTCTATCAATTCTTCGGGCTGTATGCAGTATTTGAATTTAGATTTACATCACTTTTCAAAACCTACTATTACAGCTACCTGGTTTTTAAGCACATCCCTAGGAAGCGAAATTCAGTGGTATTTTAACGACACTGCTTTAATTGGAGACAGCCTACAAACTTTACCCATATACAAAAATGGATGGTATCAAGTTGCCTTAACTGATTCAAACGGTTGCAGACAAATTTCAGACTCTTTATTAGTTAATTCGTTGGATTTGGATGAAAACAAGTATGCCTTTTCGGTGTATCCAAATCCTGTATCAGACAAACTAATTATCCAATCATTCGAGGGAGGCAATAAGGTTTTTCAGCTCATTGCTTTAGACGGTAAAAAGGTTATGGAATGGGAATCTACTAACATTCAGCAGGAAATTCAAATGTCTCATTTGCCTTCAGGAATATATTTCCTTCATTTGAAAGGAACTCGATTTCAGAAAAAAATAATTAAAAACTAATAGAATTTAGCAATTTGTTCCAATGGTTTTCTTTCGATATCCGGAACAAACGTTTCGTTGGCTGGATATCCCACTGGCAAGAGTAAAAAGGCTCTTTCGTTGCTTGGGCGCTCTAATAATTTTGTAAGGAAATTCATTGGGCTTGGAGTATGTGTAAGAGTTACTAAACCCGCTTGATGAATGGCTGTTATGAGCATTCCACAAGCTATACCCACCGATTCATTCACATAATAATTTTGAAATTTATTTCCTTCTGAATCCAAATCGTAAGGTTTTTTGAAAACAATGATTAAATAAGGAGCAATTTCCAAAAAAGGCTTCAAGTGATTTGTTCCCAATGGTTTTAAATCTTCAAGCCATTCCTCACTCATTCTGCCTTCGTAACTTTTTCTTTCTTCTTCTTCAGCAGCAGTTCTTATTTTTAATTTTAAATGGCTGGACTCTACAACACAAAATGTCCATGGTTGCTTGTGAGCACCGCTTGGCGCAGTAGACGCAGTTCTAATTATGTTTTCTATTACTGATTTCGGAATAGGTTTGTCCGAAAAATCGCGAATGCTCCTCCGAGAATCCATAACATCGTAAAATTCTTTTGCAGATTTTTCTATGTCTTCAACCTCTATCTTTTGTTCAAATAAGATGTGTGGATTTCCTTCAATGGTTTTTCTCTTTGCCATGAACTAAAGGTAAAACTATTTTTCCATCTCACCAGTCTAAAATCAAACTCATGACGTTGAGTATAAAACCAAGATTCACTTGTCGGAGCGATATAAAATCGATATTTTTGCTATTCAACAGAACTTTATGAAAATCATTTCAATGCGCCTTTGGTGCGCCCTTGCGATTTTGACTTTTGCCAATACTGGTATTTCTCAAAATGAACTCTCAGACCTTTCTTATACCTTTTCGCCAGCAACTGTACAAGGCGAAATTCCTGAAATCTATCAATGGAGTAAAGAAAAATACTTGGCTCAACCCTTTGCTCATTTATCAGCACCAGGAACAGAAAAAGAAAAAGTAGAATCGCTTAGAAATTTGTATCGCGCTAATTTGTATTCGCTCTTTTGGTCAGGCAATATTTTATTTGGCGATCAATATTCAAGTTATCTCAATCAAATAAAAAATAAAATTCTTGACGAAAACAACTTGGGTTCCCTAAAGTCTCAATTGCATTGTTATGCGTGGAAAACGGACAAAATAACGCCTAAAACCTTGATTGATGGTTCTATTTTGGTTCCAATGAAACTCATCGCTAAAGTAGAAAGTGAGGCTCAACTTGCTTTTCTCCTTTCGCATGAAATTTCTAGCTATCGGCAAATTGTGAAGGAACAATATGGTCTATTCCTAAATACGACCGGCACATTAAATCAAAAATTTGGTTTGTATGATATCCTAAGTGAATTCAATGAGTATTTTGAAAAAAATGAATCCAAGAATGATTTGGAAGGCTATAACTTATTCGAAAAAACAACTTACAATCAAGAGGACGCACTAGATCTGCTTTTGATCATGCAGTTTTCCTCACTGGATTTTGGTGATAAAAAAATAACACCAGAATTTTTCAATAACAAATATGGCGATTTACCTAATTCTTTTTTTGAAAACCTTTCTACAAGTGTAAAGGGAGATGTTGAAGAAATAGCAGCAACAAAAAAGTCGAAATTATATGAATCTAGAATTGAAAAGCTAGGAGAAATTATTGATTTTGTGGACGGTAAAAAATTTATTATTTCTTTTCCCGAAAGTTTTAAGGAGCTTTCGATGAGTGCCAAATTTGAGAGTCAACTTATCCATCTAGAAAACAAAAACTACATTAAGGCGATGAATGAATCATATGCCTTGTTGCAACTGTATCCAGAAAATGAATTTTTACAAGACTGCATCATTCAAAGTTTGTATGCTTTAACGAAGTCCGAATCTAATTTTTCAACTTTCAAAAGAAAATCATCTTATTTTAAATCAAAAAACAGAGTTAAATCCTCTACTTCAGGGAATGGAAATAACACTTCAACCCAAGATGCTATAGAATCGCTAATAGACAATACCACCGGAAAAACACTTAGGTATGTGGCCATTAATTACATTGCGGCAAACGGCAAAGAAAGACATAACAAATTAGCCAACGACTTGTTGTATGACCTCATTCATTTGGCAAAAGAAGACTTAAACGAATACAAACAAGAAAAGAAAACAGAAGAAATTTCTATCGACTCAAATGAAACAATGGTGCTAGAAATTCCTGAGGCTGTTCTCACGAAAATTGAGCCAGAGGTAAAAGAAGTGAAGTTTCAGGAAATTGATTCGTTGGCGTATATTAAATTATCCAAAATTGAAAAAATCAACTACCAACGGAAACTAAAGAAATATGAAGAATACCAGCAGTATTTGGCCGATAATAAAATGAAAGATAGTCTAGATAAAATAGTGTTGACTGGAGACAATTTAGACTCTCTGGAACTAACAGCTGAACAAAAAGACAGGCTTGCTGAGATCGAAAAAAACCAAAAGGAGGTAATCGATCATAATTTCATTAAAGCTACCATTGAAAATTGGAAAAAGGATAATGAGTTTTGGAGTAGAGTTCAAGAAATTGAGAATTTGGATGGAAAACTAAACTACAGGGAACACTTTCTTGGAATAGCCAAATCAGAGCAAGAATCGTTTGGAAAACTTAGTCGTAAAATTGAAATAGACTCAATTATTTGCGAGGAACCAGAGTACAGAATTTATGACGACAGACGATTCCGAGGGGTTGTGAGATACGAGGAGCAAGCCCTCAAAAATGAAGAATTGAAAAAAACACTCGAAACCTCTTTGATTTCTCACACTACTAACTCTTCGGTAGCTTTTGTATCAGGAAGCGAACCTGCTACTATAAAGTCAGTTCAAACTAAGATGAACATAAGCAAATGGAAACAAAAGCATTACTTCTCCTCTTCGAACCAAAAACAATTCGATATCATGTCGAATTATTTTTCCGAATCTACACTCAATGACCAATACAAATATATTTTATATACAAAAATAAAAAGTGAGCAACAAAGTAGAAGCGTTTTTATATTAGCTGTTGGGCTCATGAGCTTTGTAGCTGCACCGTTGGCAGTTGGAGTGTTTGTGACACCAAAATATGATGTTTCTAAAACGATTGAAGTAAAAGATTTAGAAGGTAACACAGTGTACAAAAAAACAATTAACCCCAAGCAAAGACCCAATATATTTTTAGATAGAATGTTCGTAGAAGATGTAATGACCCAAATTTCAAAAAAATGAGAAAGCAACTAATCATCCTTACAACAATTTGCTTTTTAACAAGCAGCTTTGGTTTCTCTCAGAAATCATTTCGTAATAAACTGACTATAGATTACACCGGAACCTTGGGTGGACACGGACCTTTTTCGGGCCAAAATCTAACCACACATTATATTCGTACGATACTTGGTAGTGAGGTTAATGTCAATTACAAACTTGCAAGAAAAGTAAGTCTTGAGCTGAGAGGTGGATTCAATAAGCACCAAACAAAATATTACACCATGAATGAATTATCTTATGGTATGGGATTAAACTTTTTCTTTCCTAACTCATACGCCCCATTAGGAAATTCGTTTGGTATATTTTATCAATCTAATAATTTTTTACCTACGGATTATAACGAGTTTTATCAGTTTTTGAGCTATCCAAAAGTAGATTTTTATGAAACATCTACACAGATCAATTACAAGGTTGACGTAATTGGGTTCCAATTTAATTTTGTGTCAATGCTTTCGAATAAAGTTCCACTTTACTTCAAATATGGATTCAATTTGTGTATTCCTGTTATGTCGCAGATCTATGATGCCTCTTTCAAAAAAACCTCATTCCAAGAATATGGAAAGAACCAAGAGTTTGGAAGCCTCTATGATCAAGGCTTGCTTTTATCTGCACGTAGATCTTCCATTTTTGCACTAAAAATTGGACTTGGCTATTTATTTTAAGATTTTATGAAACAACTATTCTACGCCCTCATTATTTTTGCAACCCTAAGCGGTTGCTACAAAGACAACGGAGAGCCGTTGCGTAAATTTACCGAGTTTGACCTGGGAACATCCTACGACACAATTCCTTGCCAAACAACTACGGTGAGAAACAAAGCGAATTTTAGTGACGGGAGTTCGCAAGATTTCACAACATTGGATAACGGGAGTTATTTCATAACCGAAAGAATTTTTAATTCAGACATCTATGTTTTTGAAGGTGATTTTTTCATCGATCCAGACCGATCAGCTTACTACACCACTACCACAAATGACTATGACTCAAAAAAAATGCGGTTTTTTGTAAAAAAGAGGTATCCAAACAGAACTTACATCTGTGAATCAGGAAAAAAAATGTATGTAAAATTAGATGAAACTGGTGATGGAAAAGCCTTTTATTTCTGTGGAGGAACTTTTTTTAATGTGACCGATGCTACTGATTCTGTAGTGGTAAATCATGCACAATTCTATTACAACTAACATCTCTTTTAATGACTAAAAACTCACTCTTGTTATTGGTTGCTGTAATTCTTACTAGCATTCTTACAGCGCAACAACAAACTTTCGAAACCGATTATATTCTCAGTAAATGTGAAGGAGAAACCCCAAAGGAGTTTACAGTTGACATTTTAGAAAAAACCAAAAAGAACCTGGCTACTGACAGCACATTCGATGGATTTGAAAAATCTAAACTCGTTAAGTTTTACGAAAACTCTAATTATTTCATTCAACAGTTTCTTTCAGGAGGAAAAGTATTGTTTGGGGATGAAATGACAAATTATGTAAATAAAGTTGCTCATAATTTATTAGAGAAATCTGGAAATGAGGCTCTCAAATCCAAGTTTAAATTCTATGTACTACGATCCAATATAGTGAATGCCATTTGCATGCCTGATGGGTCTATTTTTATAACAGTTGGTTTGCTGTCACAAATGGAAAACGAAGCACAGCTTGCCTTTGTTATTGGTCACGAAATGCAACACTTTTTATCTCAACATGGAAAAGAATCTTTCCTGGAATTAGAGAAATTAAAAGCCGAATACAACCGAGGACGAATAGATTTTGAAAGTGCTGTTTCCTCTTTGAGTGCTCACTCGCGCGAACATGAAATAGAATCGGATAACGGTGGTTTTGATATTTTCAAAAAAGCTGGATATGCAACCTCCGAAGCAGAAAAAATGTTGATGGTTTTGCAGTATTCTCACCTTCCTTTCGATGAGAAAAAAATTGACGCTACCATTTTTAATTCGGAGCATTACGTTATCCCAAATTCTTACTTCGATTTCTCTGATGTGTTTTCATCTATCGAAGATGACTCGGAAAGAGACGATTCCAAGTCTAGTCATCCGAACATAAAGACCAGAATTACCAACGTAAATAAAAAAGAAGAAAAAGAGGGTGTTTTTTCATATTTTGATAAGAAGGAATTTAAATATATCCAGACAAAAGCTCGTTTCGAAAATCAATACCTCAACATCCTCAACAGACAATTTGTGAAGGCTGTTTACGAATCATTTCTACTCAAGTCTAAATTTCCAAATAATAAATATTTGGATGAGTGCATCGCAAAATCCCTTTATGCAATTGCAAAACAAAAAGAACTAAAAATATCAAATGAAAGAAATGACAGCTACAGGCAAGGAAATTCCTTGGTTTTATTTCATTTGTTTTATGATAAATTCACCAAAAAAGAAATGTCTATCTTGGCCGTAAAGCAACTACTAGAGCTAAATGACAAGGCCTTTCATGTCTATATAGAAGACTTAGTTTTCGATCTGTACCACAATCATTCCACTGTGTTTTCTGAGTTTTCATTTGACTCTCAAGAATTGGCAAAACAAGCGAAAAAGCAAACTGCCGAGTTTCAAGAAATAGATTCTGTTGAGTTCCTTGCCCTTACCAAAATCGAAAAAATAAAATACCTGAAGAAGAAAAAGTTATTCGAAGAAAAAGTATCAGATACTTTAGAAAACAGCAAAACTTATGCGGAGCTCGCGTTTTATGACTACTCAGAGCCGGAGTGGATTGAATCCGTATTCGACTCGGTAAAAAAACAAAATAAAATCAGATATTTTGATGAACTCAGTTTCAGTAGACAAAGAGAGCTAAGGAAAGAAAGAGACAAAAAAGCACGAACTTTTAAAAAACAACATTTAGATTCGATTCTAATTCTTTTGGTGAATTACTCTTGGCGAGACAATAAAGGAAAAGTGAATTCATCTGAATCCTTTGAATTTAAAAACGAGGCATCTCGTGTTACTCGCAAACTTGCTGGAGAAAGCCCCGTGGCATTTAAATTCCTGGGAGTTGAATTATTTGACTCACTCAGTGTAGATGAAATGAACGACAATTTTATCCTAAATGAATGGATAAATGAAATGAGTGAAAGCTACGAGGACAAAATGCTAAGTTTGACTCAAAATAGAGCAGATGAAGTATTCGATCGAACAAACTACAAGAAAATCATGCTCGTTAATTTTGTTGCATTCAAAGATGAAACCGGATATACTCCATTAGTTGTAAGAATAACTTTGGCTGGTGTACTAACAATGGTTCCAGGAATGTGGCCACTTTTGCCAATTGCTACTAAAAACTATGTGAATATAAGTGATGTGAAAATATTAGATGAAAATGGATATATTATTTTCCGAAGAACGCATGAAAGTAACGCAAAACCAAATTTAAAAAACAACGAATTATTCTTGAACGATGTATTCGAACAAATTGTAAAATAATGAGAAAACTATTCTATTTTATTCTCACTTTAGCCTTCCTTCCGAGTCTGGTTAATGGACAATTCACAACAAAAAACAAACTTTCCATTGGGTATGATATCAATTATTTTCCCAGTACAATTGCAGATGAACACACCGAAGGTTTTTCTCCAAAAAACAGAGTGAAATTTGCTCACAAAGAGCACACAATTTCTCTTAATTACAAACTAAAAACAAGAATAAGCGCTACAGTGTTTGGTGGCTTTATGGCAAATAGAGCAACCGGATTGGAAAAGGGAAGTTATGTTCAAGTCGATTCTGGAGTTGGAAAAGTTCAGTCCTTTTCATTTGGTGCTGGAATTAACATTCATCTCAAAAGTGGATTCGCACCAACAGGCAACTATTTTGGAATCTACTTAAGACAACACAATACCAAAATAACAAATCAAAGTATTCAAAATGTGTTGCGTGAGAGCTATTATGCCAACACAGATTTTAGTGGATTTACTAATGATGATTTGACTCTTAACGTAACTTACTTAGGTGCAAAATATAGCTATACACATATGCTTTTCAAAAAAATGCCGCTTTATGTCAATGCTGGAATTGGATTATATATTCCCATTTTTTCAGTTGCCAAACAACCCACTTATGTCATGAAAAAAGCAATGCCATATAGTTGGACTCAACAACATGAAGATTATGAAAGAATGTTTGACGCCAAGATGGAAGAAACAATCAGTTTCTATAAAAAACTAAATATTTTCCGTTTGAATCTTGGAGTCGCATACTGCTTTTAATTTTAAACCTTAATTTTTCATGAAAAATCTTTTCATTATCCTTTGCCTTTTCATTTCATCGTTTGGTGCATTTTCCCAATACAACATGTTCGAAAATTATGGCGAAATCTTTTCTTTTGGAGCTGAAATGTCGAGAACAAACGGTAATTTCAATTACAAATCAAACCCCGGTAATTTCGAGGAGTTTGATACGACTCTGAATTACAAATACCTCATTTTTTCTCCAGCAGTGTATATTCACTTCCCTATTTATTTGGAATCAGAGAAACACATACTGTATGCCAACTTAAATTTTTTATTCAACTTCAATGCGAGCTCTATGCTCAATGAGGAAGAGTATGATTCATTTGGTTTAGGATTCGGAACTGATTTTGGTGTTACTTATTTCTATGGTATGGAGCATGGACTTGGAGCTTTTGGTTCTTTATTAGGAACTTTTCAAAGTAGTTTCGATCCAGGAGCCGAAATTTTTGGTCCTAGCTTGAGGCTGGGAGTTCAAGTTCCAATCGAAGATCATCTCGTGCAATTCTATCTCAAAGGAACATACAATGTCCTTAATTCTCCTGAAATTTCGCAGCACGAATACCTCATGGAAAATGGAGTGCAAACATTCAGTGCCACTCACTTTTCATTGGGAATCATTTACCGAGGAATTTGGTAAGATCTACCGTTCCAGCCTAGTACAAATTTCTTTCATTCCCGCGGTGGCGGTTTTGGCAATTACTTCAAACCTGCTATCAGAAGAAATGCTGGGTGCTGAATCTATGTAAAACACGTTAAAATGGGCTGGGGCATAATTCATAAGACCTGCTGCAGGATATACCTGTAAAGAAGTGCCAAATACAATTACCACTTCCTTTGAATTCGGCTTCTAACATATTTTTGCTATATTTAGATTATAACCAAAAACTATCTAACATGAAAAGAATAACATTCTTCCTAATAAGCTTTAGCTTATTTAGTTCATCCATTGCACAAGAATTTAATGGAAATAGAAAATTTGACGGCACAGATTACAGTTCATTGTCAAACCCAAATTTTAACCAAAAAAGTAAGACCTATTTTAATCAACTTGGAAAGGGATTCAAAGTTGACTCTGTCTATTTATATGGAGGTGGTAAACTATTTAGTCTTTTGACATCCGATGAAGAAATCGAATCAACCAATACATCGGGAAGTTTAGGACTATTTTTTCAAAGCACCCGCATGAGAATGAACTTTTTCTTTACATACAATGGGAAAAATAATGTTGAAATGCAGAATTTGAAGCAATTTGGATTAGCGATTACCAACCCGGATAGAAGTGGACAATCACTTTCATTATCTACTGAATTTACTCTTACTAAAAAAATAGGTTTTTTAATGAAGGGCTATGTCGGAGACCAAAACTGGATTTTGGATAGTACTACTAGCCAAGATGCATCTCCGTTAGTTGCCAAGTTTGGATTTCTCTTTCGTCCCTTTGAATTTGAATTAAATGACAATGATATTGATATTAATTTAGAACTAGCCTATACCTATCGCGGAATTTTAGGAGACTTTGGTAACCAAAAAACTTACCAAATTGGTACAGATATTTTACAAAGACAAGGATTTAATGGTTTTGAATTCACATTGAACGCTGCTTTAAATTCGGTAAAGCTATTTGTTACCTACACTGCTAATGGCAATAATGAATTGTATATTCCAGGTTTTTCGGGTAACCAGATTTTCTTTGGAGTAAATGTTACAGGACAAATGGTAAAACTTAAGTAATCCCAACACATCCTCCTTCAAGATTTCATACCTTCGGTGAAAAGCGAAAGAAATGATAAAAACGATAGTACTTGGAATTGCTTTGGCGACAATTGCCGCAGGAACATCACTTATTGTAGATTTTACAAAACAATCTACCACATCTAATTGGCAAATTGTGGATGATGGTGTAATGGGTGGAAAATCTCAAGGAAACTTTAAGATAAACGAAGAAGGCCACGGAGAGTTTTGGGGGACTATTTCTTTGGAAAATTATGGAGGATTTTCTTCGGTGCGATATCGGCCAAAAACAATTGAAATAGGCAAATACAAAAAAGTAGCTTTAAGAGTAAAAGGAGATGGAAAAAACTACCAATTTAGGATAAAAGGAAAAGCCAACGACTATTTCTCTTACATTTCTACCTTTTCTACTTCGGGCGAATGGGAAACCATCATTCTTAATCTTAGTGATTTATACCCTTCTTTTAGAGGTAGAAAGCTAAACCAACCCAACTTCTCTGGGGATTTTATGGAAGAAATCACTTTCCTTATAGCCAATAAAAAGAATGAGTCTTTCCGATTATTAATTGATGAAATAAAATTAAAACAGTAGTTGTTTATTTCTAGAAACAAAAAAAGCTCCTAAAAAAGGAGCTTTTCTCATAATTTGTAGTTAAAACTTATCAGTTTTTTACGATTTTTTTAGTAGTCACAGAGCCGTTTTGCTTTACTTTCAAAACATATACTCCATTTTCGAAAGCACTGATATCGATTGAATTGACCTTTTGAACTTTATTTAATCTCTTTCCTGCCATATCATATAATTCTATTTCTTCTATTTCGTTTTTGGATGAAACGTTTACAATTCCATTTGTAGGATTTGGGAAAATTGAGATTGGTGCTACTTCATTTTCATCAACACCTAAAACGAAAGAACTTCCAAAAACATTGTCAAAATAAATAGTGTCATCCTGTGTTCTGGAAGTAAAATCTGGAAATACTACAAGTTGATCATAAGTCATACCGCCAATATGTGCAGAAAAATCGAATGTCAATTGTTCCCATTGATTGATCAATGTATTTGAAACTTTGATTTCCCCAAGAGAAGCTGCAGAGCTTGTCACCAACTTAATACCAACATCACTAATCTTACTTTTCCAAACCATTATTCGAATTAAATAATTAGAAGAGTTTATCGAGAATGTTCCAATATCGGATCCATGCATTGTTTCACATCCAGCCCAAGGATTTCCATTTGCTTTTGCAATAAATTGCGCAACTGTGGCAGAAGTATTTATCCCTGATGGATCAGGATTGGCAATGATTTGTAGTGGAGGGTTTGAATCATTTTCAAATACAGTCCAAGTCCAACCAGCTCCATTTCCTCCCGTTTCAAAATCTACAGGTATATTCTGTGAAAATGATAAAGATAAAAAGGATGATAATAAAATTGTAAAATAGATTTTTTTCATAACTTTTGTTTTTTATTTGTTTTATTTAAACAGGTGAAAACTACCTGCAATTTGTTTTGGATCTTCCAATTTCTTGTCTCGATAAGTGAATGTGAAGTAATATACGCCATCTGATGAAGTTTTTCCATTTTGTTTTCCATCCCAGCCTAGTTGAATAGAAGAAATTTCAGTACTTTCAAAAACTATATTACCCCATCTATTGTAAATTTGAAAATTCCCTTCAGAAAAAGAATAGTCTTTAAATGGAGAGAAATAATCATTAATCCCATCAGAATTTGGTGAAAAAACATTTGGTAATTTAGGACAAATTATTTTAATTGATTTCCTTACTCTACAAAAAGCAGTTTCAACTTGAACCCAATAAAATCCTGTGTCGACAATATTGATTTCAGAAGATTGACTTCCATTGCTCCAGTTATAGGATAATCCGCCATTAATTTGAACATCTAATAATAAAGATCCAGAACATAATACTGATTCTTCCGGCATGACTATTTCTGGTTTTGATTGTATGGATAATATAACTGAAATTGTATCAATTAATCTTGTTAATTTACTTTGCTTGAAAAGTTTGTATGTATTAGATGAACTAGGGCATAAACTAACAAAAGGAAGTGTGTCAAGTATCCCATTATCCCAACTGTAACTGTAATTAGGGTCATATGAAACTTGGTCAAAATCAAGGCAGCTATCTTGACATAAAGTATCATAATAATCTGAAACGGGCTTTGCAGGAAAACAAATTTGTTGGAGATTGGAAGATCCCCCGGTTGAGGAGGTAAAACCCCAATTGACTTTTGTTTTTCCTCCGAATATTCTGTTGATTAAGTCTACCTTGTGAGAAAATCTAAGTACATTGTCAAAAAACATGTATAAAGTTGTATCACCAGGCGTCCATACAATTCTGGCTGTGTGAGACATACCATCTTCTACATTTGCACCACTTGATGATAATGAAATAGAAGGCACTACTGGTAATATTGAATTACCGTTGTAATGTAAACTAGTGTGGTCCGCTGGTATATCAGCACCTCCATTATCCCATGTGTCAAATTCTATTGCGATAGAGGGAGCGAGAGAACCATATCCTATTGACCCTCCAGATGGGCCAATTGACAGGATATTTGTGTCCTTTAATACAAATGCAAAACCATCGGCTCCGGTTCCATCCTTAGTCCCTAAAAAAAGACAAAAAGTCCCATCAAATGGACGGGTTAAATCAAATAAATCATCACTATATACCGCACCCGTTTTCCAAAGTAAATCTGGTGTTAATGTAAAACATGTGTCTGAAGGGCAGGAATTGTTAAACGAGGATATTCCATAGGCATCACCGAAAGATTGATAGCTTTGGGCATGAATATTCATAGCCAAAAAAAGAGCTATAACCAACTTAAACAAATACTTCATATTATCTTATTAATTGGTCAAGGTAACTATTTATTGTAAATAATACAAGAAGGTTGTCGTCTTTTTCAATTCGCTGAGTCCTAGACATTTTAATAAATAGTCGTTTAAACTCAAAGTAATTAGAAGTATTTTCTTTAATCTGCCTATATTAAATACTAACTCGATTATTAGACTCAACTTAAGTGATTATATAATTTTAAAGAGATTTGTACAGTGTTGATGTTACAAAAAGCCAAAATTATAATAGTTAGGAATTAATAAAGTATAAAAAAATTAGGCAAAGGGGATAGATTAATAAAAAGCAATTGTTTTTCCATTCGATATGAATATTTAACTCATTAAAAAAATCACCTACCAACCAAAATATGTCCGAAATACTCATAAGCATCCGAATCGAACTTTAGAATAGTCCGATAACTGTAAATTCCCTCGGGCACAACTTTACCATTGTAAATTCCATCCCAAGTTTCGGTTTTGTCCAATGAAGAAAATAACAATTCACCCCAACGATTAAATATGTGAAGCTCGTATTCTGAAGCGAACTCTACTCCATAAATTCTCCATGTATCGTTTATCCCATCGTAATTCGGTGTAAATGTATTGGGTGCATAAAAACTAGGTGACTTAACGATATTAAATTCCTTAACTAAGCTGTCGTTGCATCCACCTGCATTTGAAGCTTTTAATTTTATGGAATATTTACCGCTAGAGGCAAATACTTTGATTGGATTTTGCAAGCTTGAAGTTGAGCCGTCTCCAAATTCCCAAAGCCAAGACGTTGAGTTTATAGATAAATTATTGAAGTAATTTTGAGAATTTTCTTTTCCAACACTAGGTTCGATATCAAAATTGGCGATTGCATAGGGATATACCTGTATCAAATCCGTATATAATGAATCGAATATACAGCCTAAATCGGAAACTACTGATAGGCGAACCGAATAAGTCCCTGCAGTTGCATAACTGGTTGAATCTTGTGGTAAAAAGGAATTAATTGAATTGCCAAAATCCCAGTAATACCCTGTCACCGATCCGTTGTAAACAATTGCTCTTTCCATAAATTTTACCAAAAGAGGTTCGCAACCAAATTGCCTATCTGCGATTAACTCTACCCTCCCTTTTTGAATATCCACAAAAATTGTGTCGGTATTCACGCAACCGAATGAATCTGTTACTTCCAGCCAATATTCGCTTTTTTCATCAACTAAAAGAGTTTGTGAGGTATCACCTGTACTCCATAAGTAACTAATCATTGGTTTGTTGATAGACAAAAACAAAGTGGAATCCTGACACAATATTGTATCCTGTCCTAAATACAGAGATGGTTTAGTTTTAACATCAATCGACAATCCGATTGTATCAATTAACCCCGTCAATTTACTTTGCTTGTATAAATTGTAAGTGGTAGCTGCGCTAGGACATAATGTGACCAAAGGAAACGTATCCAATACTCCATTACTCCAACTGTAACTGTAATTAGGGTCATACAAAACTTGATTAAAGTCAAGGCAGCTATCTTTACATATAGTATCAAAATAAAACGAAACAGGCTTTATAGGAAAGCAAATTTGTTGAAGATTGGAAGATCCCCCAGTTGAGGAGGTAAAACCCCAATTGACTTTTGTTTTTCCTCCGAATATTCTGTTGATTAAATCTACCTTGTGAGAAAATCTAAGTACATTATCAAAAAACATGTATAAAGTTGTATCGGCAGGTGTCCAAACAATTCTTGCCGTGTGAGACATCCCGTCTTCAACATTTCCACTAGTTGGGGATAAGGAAATAGAGGGTACGATAGGAGATGTTACACTACCATTAAAGTTTAGGCTTGTGTGGTCAGCTGGTATATCGACACCACCATTATTCCATGTGTCAAATTCTATTGCTATAGAGGGCGAAAGTGTAGCATATCCTAGTCCCCCTCCTAATCCACCGATTAACGAAACATTCGTATCTTTTAATACAAATGCAAATCCATCTGCCCCATTTGCATCTTTCGTTCCTAAAAAAAGACAAAATGTTCCGTCAAATGGACGTGTTAAGTCAAATAATTCATCTCCGTAAACTGCGCCTCTTTTATTCTGCAAGTCTGGAGTCAACGTAAAACACGTATCTGAAGGGCAAGAGACATTAAATGGAGAAACTCCAAAAGCATCACCAAATAATTGGTAGCTTTGACTGTACGTATTTATTACCAAGAATACAGGTAATAGGGTCTTTAGCAAAAGTTTCATATGTCTATTCTAAGGAATAAAGGTAAATTAAATATTTTAAAACGAATGGCTTCTCTTTTATTTTTTAATCACTACATATTTCATAAATTGAATTTTAAGAAAGTAAATATTAAAAAAATGAACTGTAATTTTCTTAGGTTAAAATAATCTCGAATAAATGCAATTATTTCATCATGAAGCACAATTAGATATTGAAGTTTCATTTGATTTGAATAAAGATGAAGTGGAATAATATTGGACTAATACCTGTTTAAACGATATTACAAACGCCTACCAAAACTGAGCGGTACGATTCCCGAATTTATAATTACAAAACTTAAATTAGGAAAAAACTAGGGATGTTTTCTAATTCTCCCGAAACAAAAGAAAAAAGTGTAATGTTGTTCTGGACACCAAAATCCTTTATAAACAGGAAGTAATTACTCCCAATTTCCCTATAAATTACTTACACATAAAAGGAACTATTGTAAACACAATAGGGTTAAAAATAGAAATAGCCTCTCGATAAATCAAGAGGCTATTTATTTAAGTACTCGAGAAGGGACAAATATCGAACTTTACTATGCGGGATATAGGAACCATTCTAGATTATGAAAGGTTAATGCTTAGGCTATAAAACCTAATACAGAAAAAAGTACTTGATAAGTTATTATCTAATTATCCCAAAATAATCTAAAATATATGCCCAATTTGGATAGATGTTATTTTTATGATTGATATAATCCCATCCAAAATGAAGATGTGTTCCTTTAAAGTTACCTGCGCCATTAGCGGTTCGGTCATCGATTAAATAATCACCAATCAGTAAATCTTTTCGGTGCGTGATAATCACTTTTTTATAGAAGATATCTTCAAAGTGTTTCTCTATCCATAAACGCTTGTGCATCCAAGCTTTAGGATTGTCCCATGGTGCAGTGGTCAATATAAATAAGTCATATTTATTTGATAGATGCAGCTTGTGGATAGCTTCCTTTGCACCAGGAACTAAATCTAAGTGCTCAAAAATGCTTGGAATATTATCAGGCTCGTCTTGGTAAAGTTTTAAATTCGACTTCGGATGTATTCTGATTGCTTTTGAGAAATCAGCAATGACTCCATCCATGTCTATGTAAACAATTGGCTTATTCATAAATTGCGGTTATGTTGCATTAACATGGAGTAACTAATAAATGTTTAGATTTGATTTCATCTAATACTGAAATTATGTTTGATCGTCACCGATATCCAAGAGTAATTATATTACAAGCTGTTTATTTCAAATTGAGGTTTACATTGAGTTAATAAAAGCTATGATTTAATCTTCCATGTGGCAAACTTCACAAATGATAGCAATTTTGCTTGTTGCTAATAGTTCGTCTATCATCGCTTTGTCATCCTCGAAATTTTCAGAAACAAACTTCAGTTCATTCGTATCCAAATACCAGATATACTCAAAGTTAAATTGATCAAGGGATGCAATCAAATCGTCACCAGATTCAAACTGATTTTTGAATATCTCATAGGAATATTTGTTTTCAATCAATTCTAACCCCGACATATTTTCAGAATACATATAACTCTGAAGCTCACCGTCTTCATACTTAGTCAATCCAAATTCGGTTAATAGATCAGATTCGTCAAAGTTTTCAATGTTTTTTTCTTCAAGCATTATGATTACTTTTGCACTTGAATTGTCAACATCCCAAGTGTCAAATTCTTTAAATTCCATATTTTTAAGGTGTTTACTTTTATCTAAAATAGTAAAAATTCTATTAAAATAAAAGTCAAAGTAAGGCATTATTCATTTCTTTTATGATTTTACCATAGCTGGGATTAAAATTTTCGTTGACCGTCAAGTAAAAACTTTTAATTTGGTTTAAATCAGGCCAGGCATTCACGATCCCAGTAATTTTCTGAGCTAACTCCTTTGCTTCAGGGTAGCTGTTTGTTCTGATAAATTGATCTTCAAGTTTGGATGTTTTCAAAATCTCTTTTTGAATATCGGTGAAGTTTGATTGATACGCATTACTGGCGGCAATTTCAAATAAACTTCTTGGGATAGAATCATTTTTATATCGGTTTAAACTAAATCCAATAGGGACTAAATTTTCAATAATATTACCTGGGCCACCAACGCTTTTTGGCGCAAAATATTCAATATCAATTAAGTGGGTTCTGTCGCATTAACTTCATCAAAGATGATAAATTTAATTTTTAATACATTGTTAAGCAACTAACGAACAGAACCCCATAGAATAAATTCTACTTTCTCTTACTCAAATAAAAAATCCGATTTATTTCTAAATCGGATTATTATTAACTCAAAAGAGTCGGTATTATGTTACCAAGGCAGTTTGTAAGAAGTGCAAGTGTTTGCTTCAAAGTTCAGAATCCCGGACCAATATTCCCAACCTGTTTGATCAATTACTCTGTAGGAATAGCTTTTATTTTTAACTCCACCTAATGGTTTAGTAACTGTGATTGAACCATTTGAACCACAATCTGGAACTCCTGTCCAATATACAGAAGCCGGTGAAGAACCAATTATGCTACCATCCACATAAAAAGTTAAGTTAGTCGCACCATCATCCAATAAATTCTGAGCTGTATTTTGATCAAAATAAAATACATAACTACTCTCAAAACTACAGGTACCGTCATCATTTTTGGCTTCTGCGCTAAAATTGGTAGCAGCTGAATCTGTGCATCCTTCCTTGGCGCAACTTTAAAAAAAGGTAATTGATGCAGTTAATAATGCAATAGTAAATAATCTGGTTCTGTCGCATTAAACTAAAACCGACTGATTTTTGTAGTTTTTGGTAAAAGTTGAAAAACCTGAAGCTTTGTTTGTTTGCGATTTAATTTTTTGAAGGAAGTGGAATTCTATTGAAAAACGTTTAAAAAATAATTAATGCGACAGAACCAAAGAATATAGTTTATAGTTATATTTGATTACTAAAAAACAAATAAACATGTATATTATATTTTTCCTTATTCTATTTGTAGTGGCTCTGATAATTCGAAAGGTGGTAACAAAGTCAAAGCTTCAAGCAATAAAATCTGAGACAGAAAAAGTTATTAAAAGCGCTAAAACACAATCTCAAAGAGATAGCCTCAAATCTATGTCTTTGCTTTCTGATAAAACCAGAGGAAAAAAACTATCAAAAGAAGATGAGAAATGGTTGCAAAATCATGTTAATAAATCAAACATAAAAAGAAAAAAAAGTGAGAATAATAGATTGAAAAATCTTATTAAAGAATATGGTTCTGAGACAGGTGAACTCATCTATAAAGGAAAAGTGGGCTTAGGAATGACAACTGAAATGGTCATTGATTGCAAAGGAAGACCAACCAAGGTTGTCGAAAAGATATCTGGCAGTAAAAAGAGAGAAGAATACTTTTATGGTGCATATAAGAACCGTCAAGGTAACGAGTCCTACAAATTCAGAGTAGTTCTAATAAACGGTAAGGTTAATGGTTGGAATGATATAACTAATTAAATTGATATTGAATACGGGTTCTGTCGCATTAAACTAAAACCCACTGATTTTTGTCGTTTTTGATAAAAACAGAAAACCTAAAGTTCTGTTTATTTCCGATTTAATTTTTTGAAGGAAGGGTGGTTTTAGTGAGAAACGTCTAAATAATAATTAATGCGACAGAACCAGTATCTTTCCTTTTACTCCATGTCCATTTTCTCTGTCACCTATTCCTTAGTTTTCAACATTCCAATCCAAATCATTGTTGGCATTAATTGCCCGCATTATTTAAAACTTTAACCCTGTAAATTTCTTTTGAATAATCTACACCGGTTTCATAATTTTCAGACATACAATTGGAGCGGACAATGACACCTGCAACTTTCTTCCCTTCATCAGCATAACGAACATCAAAATCGCCAGTTGACTCTATTGTATTAGTATCAGAAGTGCCACAAGACCAATAGAGTTCCTCTGTTTTACCGGCTAATTCCCCTTTGTCTATTTTAACTTCAATATACTCAATGTTATCATAGGGGGTTAGAATAAATACAACTATTCCTTCAAAATAGATTTCATTTGGGTTTTTATTGTTTTCGGATATATTTTTATTTAGTAGAACGTATACACATGAATCTAAACTATCAGATTTCAATTCAAGTTCAGCAACTACTAATTGGTAGTCTTGCTCCAAAGACTTAACCTCTTTTGTTAAAGATTCTATTTTCTCATTTTTCAAGCTTATTTCACCATTTTTTGATGCATTCTCATTTTTCAATAAGCTAATTTTAGAATCTTTTGAAGAATTCTCATTTTTCAATAAGCTAATTTTAGATTCAAGAGCTAACTTTGTGTCGCTTAATTTTTCATTATCATCAATAGACCTTAGTAGTACTGAATTAATACTATCTAACTTATAAGTTAGTGTTTCTATTTGTTGTTTCTTACTTTGAGAAAAGGAGATGCTTACGCTAATAAGCAATAAAGAGACAGTGATTAATTTTTTCATAATCTAAATTAAAAAAAAATTGAAGTTTAGTTTACGAAACCATAAAAAAGTTACACTATAAAAAAGGACACTATAGAAAAGGGGGGCAACAAATTAGTTAACAGAATTAAACTAAATAAAGTGACGATTTAAAGAGATGTGCGTACATTGGTGCTTACAAAAATAAAACAAAAAACCTCAACTATCTAATAATTAGAGCGTTGAGGCTTTTGTTTGTACCCGAGGCGAGACAAATATCGAACTTTATGAAAGAAGATATTCAATTAGTTTTGAGCTTTATTTAAAATGCTTATCCACAACTTCAAACAGGTCGCTGTGCTGATTCAAGGAGTTTGAATCAG
>Ga0209555_10000312_pt1 | contig 41971 bp, 36 predicted proteins | sample SaaInl85LU_5_DNA_FD_184643 | JGI IMG/M metagenome (GOLD analysis project Ga0209555, IMG submission 184643) | Marine microbial communities from expanding oxygen minimum zones in the Saanich Inlet - ESP_85LU_5_DNA (SPAdes) (version 2) | ecosystem: Environmental > Aquatic > Marine > Intertidal...
AATGCATGTGAAGGGAATTATGTTTTAAAAATATTAGACGCTAATGGATGTGAATTCGTTTCTGATGTTTACACTATTGAACAAGCTGTAGAGCCAATTATTTTAACGGAAACCTTATCAAATTACAATGGATTTAATATCGATTGTAATGCGGCTAATAGTGGTACTATTACAGTCGATATTTCTGGAGGTTCTGGAGTCTTTATTTATTCTTTTGTAGATGCAATTGAAAATGTTTTGGAGGCTGATACGATTCTAAGTTCACCAGCTACGCTTGTTTTTGATTTCTTAATTGCAGGAGATTACACTCTAACAGTTGAAGATCCAAATTGTACAGATCAAATCGTTAGGAATTACACCCTTACTCAACCTGATGAGCTTATCATTACGGCGACATTAGTTGATCCAATAAGTTGCTTTGGAGGACTAGCAACCTATAATGTTACAGCAACAGGCGGTGTACCGCCATACACTGGAACAGGCTTACAAAGTGTTCTTAGCGGGCCAGTTACTTTTATTGTATCAGATGCCAATGGATGTGAGGATGATTTCTCAACAGTTGTTAACGAGCCAGCAGAGCTTTTAGCCACTTACGTTGTTGATGATGCACCATGTTTTGAAGATACTGGACAAATTATTGTTACACCTACAGGCGGAACAGGGGTTCTGACAGTTAATCTATATGATAACAACAATATATTTATTACAAGTTTAAATACAACCCAGGGGAATTCAGTAACATTTGACCAACTGGCAGAAACTTATTTTTATGATGTCGTTGATGAAAATAGTTGTTCTTATGGCCCAGAAGTTGTTTTAGTTGATGAACCCGATCCTATTATTGTAACAGACTTTGAAGTTGTTCAGCCCGATTGTAACACAGTGCCCGCATGGGAATTTAATAATGGTTCTATTTGTATTACCATAACTGGTGGAACAAATCCATTCCCAATTGGAACAGGTTGGGTAGACAACGGTGGCGGACAGTGGTGTTTAAATAACTTGAGTGCCGGTACATATCCAATTGACGTGACTGATATTAATAATTGTCTTCTGCAAAATTCAATACCAGATATTACATTGGTTAGACCTCCTGAGATTACAGCTGTTTTAACCAATACAACTGATATTGATTGTGATACAGATACAGCAACACAAATCAATACTATTATAGTAAATGGAGGTGTACCTCCATATCAAATAACATGGTCTGGTGGTATTGTTGATGCCGCTAATCCATTTGTTATGGAAACCTCCGTGCCTGGAAATTATTCTGCTTTCGTAATAGATCAATATGGACTTATAAATGGTTGTCCACCAATAGAATTTCCTTTGGATCCAATTACTTTCTTTGAATTTGGAATTGCAGACTTTACACTGAGCTCAGATAATAGCGCCTTCTGTGGTGTCTATGCAATTAATGATCCTATTCAATTCAATAATATCTCAACGGGTGATATTGTAAGTTATAATTGGGATTTTGGCGATGGTTCTCCAGAATTTAATGGACCAAATGCACCAGATCATACTTATAATGCAATCGGAACATATACAATTAGTTTAACGGTTGAAGACTTGTACGGATGTTTTGACACATATTCCGAAACAATAGAAATTACAAAAGGGTATGAAATTATCTTACCAAACGGGTTTACTCCAAATGGAGATGGAATTAATGAAACCATACGTCCTGTGACGATATGTATGACAGAGATTAAAATGAGTATATATGACACATGGGGATCACTTATTTATGCAGAAACTAGTGATGATATCTATGGATGGGACGGTACCATTGATGGAAAACCTGCCGAAAATGGAAACTATATAATGGTTGTTACTGCAACAACTTACAATGGTGCTGTAATTGAACTCAATGGACCTGTAACCCTCATCAAATAAGCAAAATGAAAAAATTACTTTACATATTCGTATTAGCATCATTTTTTAAGGGTTTTTCACAAGATCCCATACATACACAATTTTTTATGGTCCCAGAGACACTAAGCTCAAGTTTTACGGGCGCAAAACAGACTACTCGTGCTGGAATAATTCATCGCACACAATGGCCAGGATTAAACTTTAGTATCAACACACAATTTGCTTTTGTAGATAACTGGTTTGAGGAAATTAAAAGTGGAATTGGAATTAGTGTATTGAATCATAAGGAAACAACAACCCGATACAATTTTACGCAAGTAAACTTGAATTATGCTTATCAATTTCAAATATCTGATGAATGGAACGTTCGACCTAGTATTTCTGTAGGTTATGGAGCAAAAGATTTTGGATTTCAGAATCTTGTACTTGAAGATCAAATCAATATTTTTAGTGGGATTATTAACGCCAATAGTATTGACCCTATAAATTTAAATGAATCTGTTCGTTTTATAGATTTTGGAGCTTCAGTTCTTTTTAATAGTGAAAATTCTTGGGTAGGGTTTACAGTGAAACATCTTAATAGACCTAATGTATCTATGGAGATAGGGGGTCAAGAAAATCTAGATATGTTTATGTCACTTCATGGGTCGCTATATATTCCTTTTGGGGGTTATAAAAACGATAATAAGCTTTTTGTACTAGCCAATGGAATGATGCAAGGTGCTTATAATCGTTTCGATTTGGGTGCAAAATATGAAATGGATCGTTTTTCGTTTGGGCTTTTGGCGGCAACAAACCCTATCAAAACAGATCCAAATAGTCATTTCTTAACTTCAATTAATGCCTTTGTTGGTATGGACTGGGAGGGCTTTCGTTTTGGATATTCTTATGATTTCAATGTCACTGAAATTGGACGAACAGGTGGAGTATATGAGTTATCAATAAGCTATGATTTCCTAAACAACGACAACTGTTTTGGATGTCCAGACTATTAATTAAATAAATATTATTTTTATGCTCTAAACCAATACCATGCCTAAGTGTGTAAAAATTATTGAATGTCCACGGGATGCCATGCAAGGCATTAAGGTATTTATTCCAACCAAAAATAAGGTCCAATACCTTCAGTCTCTTTTGCGTGTTGGTTTCGACACTATTGATTTTGGTAGTTTTGTATCGCCAAGAGCAATTCCTCAAATGCAGGACACCGCAGAGGTGCTTTCGCAATTAGACCTCGGCGTTTCTAATAGTAAATTGTTAGCTATAATTGCTAACGTTCGTGGAGCAAAAGCAGCAGTTTCGTTCAAAGAGATTGATTATTTAGGTTTTCCATTTTCTATTTCTGAAAATTTTCAAATGCGAAACACCCACAAAACAATTACAGAATCTGTTGAAGTTCTCAAGGAAATTTTAGAAATTACCCATAAACACAACAAAGAACTTGTGGTTTATTTGTCTATGGCATTTGGAAACCCCTACGGCGATCCTTGGAATGTAGATATAGTGGGCGAGTGGACCGAACGCCTACATAATATGGGCGTTAGAATTTTATCATTAAGTGATACTATTGGTTCTTCTTCTGGAGGAACAATTTCATATCTTTTTTCTCATCTTATTCCACACTATTCTGATGTGGAGTTTGGCGCACATTTACATACTCACCCATCATCATGGCACGAAAAAGTTGATGCTGCTTTCAAAGCTGGATGTCTTCGATTTGATGGAGCAATTCAAGGATTTGGAGGTTGCCCTATGGCCAAAGATGACCTTACCGGAAATATGCCTACAGAGAAGATGATATCGTATTTTACAACTGAAAAAATTGAAACAAACCTCAATGTGCTTGCTTTTGAGAGCGCGCACAATGAGGCTTCAAAATTATTCTCGAAATACCACTAGAAACGAAACTCAATTCCGCCATAAATTCCAAAAGGATGACCAGGTCTAAAACCAGCAGGAACTTTTGAAACAGAATAAGTGTTATCAAACATATTGATAACCATTCCAGTAACGCTCAAATTATTTTTAATGTGATATTTTCCAGAAAAGTCAACAATGAAATTTGATGTTATTCCATTGTTTTCATTGATTGTTTCAGTTCCAGCAGTTGTTCTAAAAGCGCCATTTTGTCGGCCATTCAAATGCAACTCAAATTTGCTGTGCTCCAAAGAAATAGATGTATTAAATTGATGCTTAGCGATGTATGGCAATTCATCACCATTTTCTACTTCACCCCACAAGTCTTCGTCACTTCCGAAATTGTTTTCAAACGTTGCGTCAGTTAGTGTATAGCCAAAAGTTACAGGCATAGAAAACTTTGAGTTTTTCTCCATTAAATCATAATTTAACAAAAGTTCTATTCCCTTTACACTTACTTCTCCTGCATTAAATTGATCTAAGGTGCCTGTTCCGCCACTTGCTGCCAAGTCGCTTCCCAAAAGATTGCTGTAGTCGTTGTAAAATCCAACAATTTCTCCTCGTAAACCCTTGAGATTGAAACGCGAACCAATTTCATAGTTGATACTTTCTTCGGCTTTTTGTCCAGGTTTATTACCAGGTGGAGAAAATCCTTTATGAATACCTGCAAAAATTGAAGTTTGATTATTGAATTTGTAATTCATTCCAATTCCTGGGATGAAAACGGATAAGTCATTTTCTCTTGTAGAAAAATCAGTGCCCGTTCTGTTTGGATCATCACTTCCAAAATTTTCTCTTTGGAGTTGAATGTTTTCATATCGTATTCCAGGAGTGAGCGTTAAATTTTTATATTTTAATTTATATAAAATAGACCCTGCAAAAGCTTTTGCACTACTAATTCTATTGGCGTCAGAACCACGTTCTGCAGCTGTTGTTAAATTCATTTGACCGTTGCTGGTCATATTGTAACCATCTTTCCACTGAAAACGATCTTCCTCGTCATAATGGTAACGGAGACCAATTTCTAAATCATGAAAAACGTTCTCGCCACTCCAATGAAAATCTAATTTTGTTTGAATTCCTTTTGAAATGTATTCTCTATTATTAGCTTTAACCAACAATGCATCAGCATCAGAATTTGATATACCTCTAATGATATTCATATAGGAATTATATGTTGTTGGATTGTTTAATATTGAAGCAATTTTAACTTTATCTCCATTAAAAACGACGTCATTTAATTTATACCAATTTCTGGCAAAACTATTGTAATATCCACTTGTAGTTACTTTAAGTAGATTAGAAAAGTTGATTTCGTGAGTGAGTAAAAACTGTTGGTGCTTATTAGTCATTTTATCCTCTTGAGAGGCTGCATAGCGCATAAATGGAGATTGTTTAAAATCAGAAGCTGTTAGGCCCAAATAAGTTTCATTTGAAACCTCATCCGAGTATTGAAATTTAAATGTAAGCGCTTGTTGGTATTTTGCATTTTCACGACTCTTGACTCTAAATTTTGCAACAAAATCATTTTTATCAAATCCAGTGTTTTGATCATCTAGTAAATCTTTGAATCCTTTGGAATTATTTTTTAGGTACTCTAATGTATATCCAAATTGCGATTTTGAATCCCCAATTTTAAGGTGGGTTTGGTGCGTATTGAAACTACCAAAACTTGATTTCAGGTTTCCTTTAAATGTAGTTGGAATTTGAGTACTTACCAAATTAATAGCACCACCAGTAGTAAATGGTCCATATTGAATTTGACTACTTCCTTTCAAAATCTCAACAGCTTGCATTCGAGCAATTGATGGAAAATAATAGGCAGCAGGCGCACTGTAAGGAGCAGGCGCGATCAATACACCATCTTCCATAATTGAAATTTTTGCACTTCTTTCTGGTGATGTGCCACGTAAACTGATATTTGGTCGTAGTCCAAAGCCATCTTCTTCGTATATAGATACTCCAGGTACTGTTCTCAGTATGCGATTTATATCTGTATAACTAAATTTTTCTAATTCTTCAGCAGAAGCATAATAGGCTGATCCAGATCTGTTTTGCGCAACATATTTACTGCCAAAAATGACTTTAGTATTAATAAATACTTGATCAAGTTTTTGTATAGAATCAATTGATTTTTTGTTGGGAACTTGAGCGTTTAAATTTGCTAAACTTAGCAATATTAAGAGTATGGTATTGTATTTCATGGCATTATATTTATTTAGACTTATTATAAATAATTGAGTTTTTATAGTGCAAATATACAGACCATTTTTAGTTTGAACAAAATTTATTTAGATTAATTATAAATAATATTAATAATTGCTGTTAATAACTGATATAATATCTTGTATAATAGTCATATATACTAAAAAAAAGCCTTAAATTTGCATGCAATTAAACCTTATTGCAATGCAATCACACCTTTCAAAAATTGTTGGCGAAGGCCTTACTTACGATGATGTCCTTTTAATACCCGCTTATTCTGAAGTTTTGCCTAGAGAAGTAAGTATCAAAACAAAATTTACTCGAAACATCAGTTTAAATGTACCCATAGTTTCAGCTGCAATGGATACTGTTACAGAAAGTGCCATGGCTATTGCAATTGCTAGAGAAGGTGGTATTGGTGTTTTACATAAAAACATGACAATAAGCCAACAAGCCATTGAAGTACGTAAAGTAAAACGCGCCGAGAGCGGAATGATTATTGATCCAGTTACTTTAGCCTTAGATGCACTAGTGAGTGATGCTAAACAAAGCATGAAAGAACATAGCATTGGAGGAATTCCTATTGTTGATGCTAATGGTCTTCTAAAAGGAATTGTTACAAATAGAGACTTGAGATTTGAAAAAAATGATAATCGACCAATAACAGAAGTAATGACTTCTGAAAATTTGGTAACAACTTCCGAGGGAACATCACTTCAAGAAGCAGAAGTTATTCTTCAAAATAATAAAATAGAAAAACTCCCAGTTATTGATGGAGATTTCAAACTCATAGGTTTAATCACCTTTAGAGACATTACAAAATTATCTCAAAAACCAATTTCAAACAAAGATCAGTATGGGCGTTTGCGTGTTGCTGCAGCTATTGGAGTTACACACGATGCTGTAGAGCGTACTAGCGCTTTAGTTAAATCTGGTGTCGATGCGATTATTATAGACACCGCGCATGGTCATACAAAAGGTGTGGTTTCTGTATTAAAAAATATAAAATCTGAATTTCCAAACCTCGACGTTGTTGTTGGAAATATTGCTACTGCAGATGCTGCAAAATACTTAGTTGAAGCTGGGGCAGATGCTGTAAAAGTAGGAATTGGACCAGGATCTATATGTACCACTCGTGTTGTTGCTGGAGTAGGATTTCCACAATTTTCTGCAGTACTAGAAGTGGCTGCTGCACTCAAAGATTCTGGTGTACCCGTTATTGCGGATGGAGGTATTCGATATACTGGAGATATCCCAAAAGCTTTAGCTGCAGGAGCCGATTGTGTAATGCTTGGTTCGCTACTTGCAGGTACAAAAGAATCACCTGGAGAGACCATTATATATGAAGGGCGAAAGTTTAAATCATACAGAGGTATGGGCTCAGTAGAAGCCATGAAAGAAGGTAGTAAAGACCGTTATTTTCAAGATGTTGAAGATGATATTAAAAAGTTAGTACCAGAAGGTATCGTTGGCCGTGTGCCCTACAAAGGAGACCTGTACGAAAGTATTCATCAATTTGTTGGAGGTATACGTGCTGGAATGGGCTACTGTGGTGCAAAAGATATTCAAACCCTCAAAAATACAGGGAAATTTGTCAAAATTACTTCTTCTGGAATCAGTGAGAGTCACCCACACAACGTGATGATTACCAAAGAAGCACCAAACTATTCGAGATAATTTTATATAATTTGAACAATTTTTATTAAAATTGACTCAAATTTTTAACTCATAATTTCTTAAATCAAACAAAAAAATGCGTGTATTCTTATCAATTACAAGTATTTTGTTTTTTTGGTTGAGTTTTGCTCAAGATCAGCCAAAAAATACAGATGCATTAATAACCATTAACAATGAAGAAATTTCAGTAGATGAGTTTATGAATATTTATAGTAAAAATATTCAACTCGTTGAGGATAAAGGTCAAAATGGTATTGAAGATTATTTAGAACTCTACATCAATTATAAATTGAAAATCGCTGACGCCAAATCTGAAGGTTTTGATAAAAAGCAAAGCTACTTAAAAGAGTATGAGAAATATAAAAATCAATTAATCAATACTTTTTTAACAGATAAAAAAGTTACATCTGAGTTACTTCAAGAGGCGTATAGCAGAACTAAAGTAGAGGTTAAGGCACAACACATCCTTGTTCGTACAACAGGCCAAGATACGCTATCTGCACTGAATCAAATTCGAGAATTTCGCTCTCGATTTTTAAATGAAAGTTTTGAAAATTTAAAGAAAAGCATTCACAATGGGAATGATATTTTTGTAGAGGATTTAGGCTATTTTTCTGCTTTTAAAATGGTATATGATTTTGAAAACGCAGCCTATAATACACCAGTTGGTGAAATTTCTCAACCGTTCAAAACACAGTTTGGATATCATGTTGTAAAGGTGTTAAACAAAAGACCTTCACTAGGGCAGGCAGAAGCGGCACATATTATGATTGCCAAAAAATCAAATAACACAGAACAAACTGCCGAGCAACGTATCAATGAACTGTACCGTTTGATAGAGCAAGGAGAATCTTTTGAAGATTTGGCCAAACAATATTCAGATGATAAAAGTTCTGCTGAAAATGGAGGAAAATTAAAACCTTTTAAATCTGGTGAAATTAATTCAGAGTTGTTTGTTGACACGGCATTTATTTTGGATGTAGGCGCTATTTCAAATCCAATACAAACTAAGTATGGTTGGCATATTATTAAACTATTGAATAAAAAACCAATAGAGAGTTTTGAACAATTAAAATTTGAATTAGAAAAAAAAGTAAAACGTGACATTAGATCTCAAGTTATAAAGAAAAGAATGGTGGCTTCAATTATGAAACAATATCAAGTACAAGCACCAAAATCGAATACTATTTCAACTTATTATAAAAAAAATAAAGATGAAAGTAGATGGATTTTAAATGAAAGTTTAAGTCTTGAAAATCAGCTTATTAAAATTAAAAATCGTGTTTTATCTTATGGTGATTTCCTAAGTTTTTTAAATAATAATTCAAAAACAAAAAAATCTTTAGATGATCATTACAATACATTTTTAGAAAATAGTGTAATGCAGTACAAAAAAGATCAATTACCTTTTGAAAATGCTGAATATGCAAATGTTCTTAAGGAGTATGAAGAAGGGTTGTTGTTGTTTGATATTATGGAAGAAAAAATTTGGAACAGAGCCAAAAACGATTCCACAGGTCTTTTGGAACATTACAACAGTAATGCTTTAAAATTTATTGTACCAAAAAATATTTCAGGTACCATAGCACGATCAGACAAAAAAAGTACCCTAAAAAAAGTGAAGAAATTATGGGTCAAAAATATGTCAAACGATGAGGTTTCAAAAATGGTGAATGTAAAAAATCAAAATGTTATTTTTTCTACAGGAACTTTTGAAATTGGGAGTTCTCTTTTACCAAAAAATACTGTTTTTGAAACAGGAATTTCTAAAATTTCTCCATTAGACAATAGTTATGTCATTCTGAATGTTTTAAAACAACAATCAGAGAAAGTATTGTCATTTGAAGAAGCCAAAGGAGCAGTTATTTCAAGTTATCAAAATTTATTGGAACAAAACTGGATTGAAACACTACGGGCTAAATATTCATTCTCTGTAAATCTAAATGTATTGAACGAATTAAAACAAAAGATTTCTAACTAATGAGAAAGTTATTTTTAGTTTTATCCATAATATTTCTATTTTTCGAGGCCTGTGATTTGTCAAAATCAAAAATTGAAGGAACTCCACTTGCTCGCGTAAATGACACGCTATTGATGGTCGAAGATATCGATTTATCAGAGTTTGAAGGTTTAAGTTCAGAAGACAGTCTTCTTCAAATCCAAACCAAATTAAGAAACTGGGCAACACAACAATTGCTTATTGATGGGGCTACATTAAATTTAGAAGAAAAGCAACAGGAAAATTTTGAGTTACTTGTGCAGCAATACAGAACAGATTTGTACACATCGGCGTATTTGGAAGCATTGGTAAAACGCAACTTAGACACAAGTATTACAAATACTGAACTTAGTGTAACTTATAATCAAAACAAAGAATTATTTGTTTTAAAAGAAAGCCTATTAAAATTACGCTACATCAATATAAAATCAAATATTTCAAACGCAGATGAAATTAAGCGCCGCTTTAAGCGTTACAACGATAATGATCAAGCCATTTTAGATACCATTTCAATTCAGTTCAATTCATTCTTTTTAAATGATTCTATTTGGATAAAAGCCGATCAAGTAGTTTCAAAAATAAAACCATTGCAAAAAGGATTTAATAAGTTACTACTAAAAAAACCAAATTTTATTCAGCTCAACGATTCTTTAGAGTTATATTTGATACAAATAAATGAAGTGCTTGCCACTGGCTCGCAGGCCCCCATAGAATATGTGTTGCCAACTTTGCGCCAAATTATCATTAATCAACGCAAATTGAAGCTTTTTGGGCAACTTAAAAATGAAATTGTGAATGATGCCATTAAAAATAAAAAATTTGAAATTTATGAATAAGTCCCTATCCATAATTGCAGGCCTAAGTGCGTTAATGTTAGCTCAGCTTTCTTCAGCTCAAGAAATTATTCAAGACGAAAAACAAGAAGTACTCAAAGAAATTAAAGTTGATTCTACCCAACTTATAAAAGTTGATGGTGTTGCTGCTGTAGTTGGTGATTTTGTAGTTCTCGATTCTGATATTGACAAGCAATTTGCACAACTTGAAGCCAGTGGTGTTTCAACAAAAGATATCACAAGGTGTCAGCTTTTTGGAAAATTATTAGAAGACAAGCTGTATATGCATCATGCTATTTTGGATAGTATTGAAGTAAATGATGCCGAAATACGTTCGTATGTTGATCAACAATTAGAGGGATTTGCACAACAAATAGGCTCAATGGACAAGTTAGTAGCATACTACAAAAAATCTTCAGAACAGGAGCTAAGAGACGAAATGTATGAGCTCAATAAAAATGGAAAAATGGCATCATTGATGCAACAGAAAATTGTTGAAGAAATAGAAGTTACGCCAGAAGAAGTCCGACAGTTTTTTAATAAAATACCAGAAGACGAACGCCCTCTTTTTGGAACAGAATTACGGGTAGCACAAATTGTTGTTATCCCTGAAACTACTCAGGAAGAAATTGATAAAGTGATAAAAAGACTCAGAGAATTTAGAGCAGATGTTCTGGACAACGGTGCAAGTTTTACAACAAAAGCAGTACTTTATACAGAAGACCCTGGATCAAAACGAACTGGAGGTAAGTATACCCTCAACAGGAAACAGCCAAGAATGGCAAAAGAATTTAGAGAAGTGGCATTTTCATTAGAAGAAGGAGATATTTCAGAACCCTTCAAAACAGATTTTGGATATCACATTTTATACCTTGAAAAAATTCGTGGACAAGAATACGATGTTCGTCATATTTTGTTGCGTCCAAAAATGACTGATGATGCCATTGCAGCTGCCAAAGAAAAACTAGAAAAAGTTAGACAAAGTATTGTAGATGGTGATATTACTTTTGTAGAAGCGGCCAAAGAAGCTAGTGACGAAAAAGAAACAAAATATGATGGAGGTCAGTTGCGTAATCCAGAAACACAAGATTACAATTTTGAACTTACTAAAATGGACCCGGAACTCTATGCTCAAATTCAAGATTTAAAAGACAATGAAGTGAGTCCAGTCTACAAAGATCAAGACCGTGTAAATCCTATCAAATTTAAAATTCTAACCGTTACTCAACGCACAGACGAGCATGAAGCTGAATTTGCAAAGGATTATTTAAAAATTAAAGCCCTTGCACTTCAGGAAAAACAACTCAATACAATTTCTGAATGGCAAGAAGAAAAAATCATGGACACGTACATTAAAATTAATGGCGAATTGAGATCTTGTGATTTTAATAGCAACTGGTTTAAAATTAAAAACTAATAATGTCTGAAATTACTGTCATAGACAACTATGTCAAGAAATATAAAGTACTTAAAAAAGAAATTGCGAAGATTATTATTGGTCAAGATGCAGTAGTAGAGCAGATTTTAATTTCAATTTTTTCTGGTGGTCATGTTCTTCTTATTGGTGTGCCAGGTTTAGCAAAAACTCTAATGGTAGATACTATTGCCAAAACTCTTGGGCTAGATTTTAAGCGCATTCAATTTACACCAGATCTCATGCCAAGTGATATTTTGGGGAGTGAAATATTAGATAATGAGCGCCAATTCAAATTTATAAAAGGCCCCGTTTTTTCAAATATTGTTTTGGCTGATGAAATCAATAGAACTCCTCCAAAAACACAGGCTGCGCTTTTGGAAGCCATGCAAGAACGCTCTGTTACCGTAGCAGGTCATCGCTACGAACTGAATCAGCCTTATTTTGTTTTAGCCACACAGAACCCTATTGAACAAGAAGGAACTTATCCACTGCCAGAAGCACAACTCGACCGCTTTATGTTTGCAGTTAACTTAGAATATCCTTCTTTTTCTGAAGAAGTTGAGGTTGTAAAGCAAACAACAACAAACATAAATACTACTTTAGACGTTGTTTTTGATGGCAAAGAAGTTTTAGAATTTCAGCAACTTATTCGAAAGATACCAGTTGCTGATAACGTTATAGAATATGCTGTCGAAATGATATCTAAATCTAGACCCAATACTAAGCGTACTTCTGAACTAATCAGCCAATTTGTAGATTGGGGAGCAGGACCAAGAGCGTCGCAAAATTTAATATTAGCGGCCAAAACTCATGCTGTGCTTCATGGAAAATACACTCCAGACATTGAGAATGTTCAAGCAGTAGCAATAAGTGTTCTTAGACATAGAATTATTAAAAATTATAAAGCTGCTGCGGAGGGAATTAGCATTGAAAAAATTATTCAAAGTTTGTTCTAAAATTTTCATTATAATTTGGTTTTTTATTGCTTAAAGATTACACATAAATTTGTACATTTAACCCCGATTAAATTTCAATACTATGGCTTTCGATATAGATATCATAAAAAAAGTATACCAACAAATGCCAGAACGCGTAGATCAAGCGCGAAAAATTGTAGGTAGACCGCTCACGCTTTCAGAAAAAATATTATACAACCATCTTTGGGATTCGAAAATAAGCAAAGCTTTCGTAAGAGGTAAAGATTATGTTGACTTTGCTCCCGACAGAATTGCATGTCAAGATGCAACTGCCCAAATGGCACTTTTGCAATTTATGCAAGCAGGAAAAAAGAAAGTTGCTGTACCAACAACAGTGCATTGTGATCACTTGATTCAAGCCAAAGTAGGTGCAACTAAAGATTTGCAGTTTGCGCTCAACAATAGTAATGAAGTTTTTAACTTCCTGGAATCTGTTTCAAATAAATATGGAATTGGATTTTGGAAACCTGGTGCAGGAATTATCCATCAAGTAGTATTGGAAAACTATGCTTTTCCTGGTGGAATGATGATTGGAACAGATTCTCACACCGTAAATGCTGGAGGTCTAGGAATGGTAGCAATTGGAGTAGGTGGTGCTGATGCCGTGGATGTTATGGCAGGAATGCCCTGGGAATTGAAATTTCCTAAACTAATTGGAGTAAAACTTACTGGAACACTCTCTGGATGGACAGCGCCAAAAGATGTCATCCTAAAAGTTGCAGGAATTCTAACTGCAAAAGGTGGTACTGGTGCCATTGTTGAATATTTTGGTCCAGGAGCAGAATCGATGTCGTGTACCGGAAAAGGAACTATTTGTAACATGGGTGCTGAAATAGGTGCAACAACATCAACTTTTGGGTATGATGCCTCAATGGAACGTTACCTTCGTGCAACATATAGAAATGATGTTGCCGATGCTGCTAATGAAGTTAAAGAATATCTAACAGCCGATGCTGAAGTTTATGCCAACCCTGAGCAGTATTTTGATGAATTAATTGAAATCAATTTGTCTGAACTTATGCCGCACTTAAATGGCCCTTTTACACCAGATTTGGCTACACCAGTTGGAACAATGACTGAAAAAGCACAATCCAATGACTGGCCGCTAAAAGTAGAATGGGGCTTAATCGGATCTTGTACAAATTCTTCTTATGAAGATTTATCACGTGCTGCATCAATTGCACAACAAGCCCTAGACAAAGGACTAAAAACCAAAGCTGAATTCGGAATCAACCCAGGCTCAGAGCAAGTGCGCTACACTGCCGATCGTGATGGAATTTTGAATGTTTTTGAAAAGCTAGATGCTAAGATTTTTACTAATGCATGTGGTCCATGTATAGGTCAATGGGCTCGTTATGATGATCCAAAAAACGCACCAAAAAACAGTATCGTACATTCCTTTAATAGAAATTTTGCAAAACGCGCTGACGGAAATCCAAATACTCACGCTTTTGTGGCCTCACCAGAAATGGTCGCTGCAATTGCGATTGCAGGGCGACTAGATTTTAATCCAATTACAGATACATTAATCAATGAAAATGGAGATGCTGTAAAGCTGGATGAACCCACTGGATTTGAATTACCTGAAAAAGGATTTGCAGTTGAAGATGCAGGTTATTTAGCACCTGTTGAAGACGGCAGTGGAGTAGAGGTTGTTGTTGCAGAAGATTCAGAGCGTTTGGAATTATTGACACCATTTGTACCAATTGGTAATGATATTAGTGGAGCTAAACTCCTCATTAAAGCCCATGGAAAATGTACAACAGATCATATTTCTATGGCAGGGCCATGGCTGCGCTACAGAGGGCACTTAGACAATATATCAAATAACTGTTTGATAGGTGCTGTAAATGCCTACAATATGAAAACAAACTTCGTCAAAAGTCAATTGACTGGAGAGTATGATGCAGTGCCAAAAACACAACGTACTTATAAAGCTGCGGGAATTTACACAGTTGTAGTTGGTGACCACAACTATGGAGAAGGTTCATCTCGTGAGCATGCAGCAATGGAACCACGACACCTTGGTGTAGCAGCTGTGATTGTAAAATCTTTTGCACGTATTCATGAAACAAACTTAAAAAAACAAGGAATGTTGGGTCTAACATTTGCTAATGAGTCTGATTATGATCTTATTCAAGAAGAGGATACTTTTAACTTCTTAGACTTAAATGAGTTTGCACCTGGTAAACCATTAACTATAGAGGTTGTACATGCTAATGGGACAAAGGACATTATTTCTGTAAATCACACGTATAACAATTCTCAGATAGAATGGTTTAATGAAGGGTCCGCACTTAATTTGATTAAAAAGCAGAATGCTAAATGAAGTTTAACTATTTAATTTAGTTTAACTAAATAATATTAAAACGCTTAATTTTTTTTAGGCGTTTTTTTTATACTTTAAGCTAAAATATTCAAAAAGAAATAAATTCATTAAAATCATGGAGTAAGCGTAAATACTATCTTCGGCAGGGATAGTTCCCATGCGCAAGCCTAGATTTTCAGCATTATTGTACCAAACGACTTGGTTTTCTATCCAACTACCTGTTAGAACCCCATTAATTATAAAAAAGGGAATAAACATCACTAAAAATGTGAGAAAAAAATGTTGAAGTAATTTTAGATTTTGATTCAACACAATCCATGTTAAAGGAATAGCAAGAGAGAAATTGACAAGAGTATACCATTTATCAGTATTTAAAACAACAATAATAGCCAGTAAAATCATTAAAGCATAGGCAATATATTGTGTTGCTTTTTGATTGAGTTTCATTTTTGGAAAATAAAGTAAGAGGGCATAGTGTGTAAAAACACAAGCAAATGGAATACAAATAAAGAAAAGCCATTCTTCCAAAGGAAGCCTAAAAAATTTCACTCCTAAAAAGTAATCTGGATTAAATCCCCAAATACCATTTACAGTAAAAATCACATCCCAAGGAATAAAAACTCCCATGGTCAAAATTAGGGATAAAAAAAGCCATATAAAACGTTTATGTAATTGAAGTCTAGGGTGGAAACTATACAAAAGAGGTATAGATATAGACCCAATATTAAGCCATAAATAGAGGGAATTCACATCTTATTTTTTAAAATATTTGAAGGGGACTACTAACATACCAAAGCATTCACCATCTTTCTTTCCTAAGTGTTTGTGATGTATTTTATGTGCACGACGAACCCCTTTTGCATACCAGTTATTTGCATTTCGAAACATTTTAAAGCGTTGGTGGATAAAAATATCATGCACTACAAAGTATGTAGCTCCGTATGCCATGATGCCAAGACCTATTGGAAGTCCTGCCCAAAATCCTTCGTAACTCCAAAAGTAAAAGCAGGTCATGCTGACAACGGCATAAAAAATAAAAAACGCATCGTTGCGCTCAAACCAGCTCTCGTGGTTTTTGTGGTGATGGTCTTTGTGTAAACTCCACAAAAAACCATGCATAATGTACTTGTGTGTAAACCAGGCCATAAATTCCATAATACTGAAAGTACCCAGAAAAAAAACGATCCATAAAAGTGTGTTCATAATGATTTGGTTATAATAGATTTAAATGATATTTGACATAGCTGCGTGTTAGTAACTCAACTTTTTTATAATTAGGCACTCGAATTCTGGTGTTTTTAATTTCTAGTGCAGGGGTTTTTTTTAGTTTTTTAAGTAATTGACTGTAATAGCGATACGCCATAAAAACACCAAATTTTGCTTCAATAGGAAGCATTTTGATTCCTCTAAGGCCCTCAGCAAAATCATTTTCAATGTCGTCTATGATATGCTGTTTTGCTATTTCATCAAGATTATTTAAGTCTGTATTTGGAAAATAAGTTCTGTTAAGCTCATCATGATCTGCTTTTAAATCTCTTAAGAAATTTACTTTTTGAAATGCTGACCCTAATGCCATTGCTGATGCTTTCAACGAATCATATTTTTTTTGATCGCCATTAACAAAAACCTTTAAACACATTAGGCCTACAACATCTGCTGAACCATAAATATAATTTTTATATTCTTCTTCCGTTTTGTATTCTGATTTATGCAAGTCTAAACGCATAGAATTCATAAATGAATCAACAAGCTTACGTTCTATGTTATAATTGTGATAAGTATGTTGGAAAGCATTTAAAATTGGGTTTAGACTTATTTTATTTTGTATGGCAATTTCCAAATCTGTTTCAAATTTTGAGAACAATTCTTTTTGTGGATAGCTGTGAAATGAATCAACAATTTCGTCTGCCAAACGGACAAATCCGTAGATATTATAGATATCCTGACGAATGGAACTTGCCAACATTTTGGTTGCCATCGAAAAAGATGTACTGTAGGTTTTGGTAACAATTTTACTACAATCTTTTGATACAGTGTCGAAAATAGACTTCATAAACTCAAACTTTTAATCCATAACAAAAAATCTTACTATAAAACTTTTTGAATAAGTTCGGCAGTTAGTTTTCCAGAGATTAGGGATGGAGGAACTCCAGGTCCAGGGACAGTTAACTGCCCTGTAAAATATAAATTTTTAACTTTTTTACTTTTTAGTTTTGGCCTCAAAAATGCTGTTTGCAATAGCGTGTTGGCCATTCCGTAAGCATTTCCTTTGTATGAATTATAGTCTTTTTTGAAGTCATTTACACAAAAGGATTCCTTAAAGATAATATTTTTTTTAACATCTTGCTGGGTTAGCTCTTCAAATCGATTTATTATTTTTTCAAAATACTCTTCTCTTAATTCAGGTGTATCTTCCAGCCCTGGTGCAAGTGGAATTAAGAAAATCCCTGCCTCCTTATCTTTTGGTGCACAAGATTCATCTGTAATACTCGGGAAACTTGCATAAAAAAGTGGTTTTTCTGGCCAAGCAGGATTATCATATATGGCTTCAGCATGTACGTCAAAATCGACATCAAAAAATAGTGTGTGATGATCAACTTTTTTTAGTTTTTTGTCAAATCCTACATAAAAAAGAAGTGATGATGGAGCAAATATTTTTTTGTCCCAATAACGTTCAGAATATTGTCTATGTTTTTCCTCTAATAGTGTTTCTGTGTGATGGTAATCTGCACCACTCAATACGAGATTACAATTTTCTTTTTTACCATTAACCACAATACCCTTTGCAGTACCATTTTTTACTAAAATAGACTCAACATTTGCATTTGTCTTTATGTTGACACCCAGATCTTTTGCAAGGGCTTCCATTCCTAAAATAACCTGGTACATCCCTTTTTTCGGATGATATGTTCCTAATCCAAAATCGGCATAGTTCATAAAATTATAGAAAGATGGAGTGTTACTTGGTTTTGCTCCAAGAAACAAAACGGGAAACTCTAGTATTTGAGCAAGTCTATTGTTTTTGAATTTTTTTCGAACATCACGTTTGATGGTACTCAAAAATTGATTGACTTTTAGTACTGTTTTTGGAGTTACAAGTTCAAGAGGAGAAACACCAGGATTATAAACTAGATCTTTTATAGCAATATCATAATTACTCTTGGCGCCGCCAATAAACTCCATTAATTGTTTTGAGCTACCTGGTTCTTCCTTTTCGAAAGTTTGGCAAATTTTTTCCAATGAATTTTCGATCGTTATGGCATCATTTTTCCCAAAATACACACTGTATGCAGGATTAAGTTTATCTAAAGAATAATAATCAGAGGGATGTTTATCAAAATCCCCAAAAAAGCGTTCAAAAACATCAGGCATCCAGTACCATGTAGGGCCAATATCGAATGTAAATCCATCTTTTTTGAGCTGTCGAGCACGCCCACCTATGGTTTCGTTTTTTTCAAAAACAGTTACTTTGTAGCCTACTTTTGCTAGGTAACATGCTGCTGCAAGTGACGAAAATCCAGAACCAATAATATGTATAGTCTTTTTCATTTGTCCATAAAAGTAGTAAAAAGACTAAACAGAGAAGTGCTTTGTGAACTTTTTTACAAATCTTTAACTAAATCTTCAATTTTGCTGTACAATTTTATTTGGTCTGGAATTTTACTAGGATTGATATTTCTAGTTTTGTGCCCAATGAGTTTTGCTTTATTGTTGCTGTTTTTTAGATAGTGTTTAGAAAATTTCTTTAAATATTTTTGGATAGAATTATCATTAGGTTTTACAGTAAAGTAAGAGATATAGGTAATGTCATCATAAAGTTTATTGATATGCTTTAGATTGCCTAATGGAATGTTTTCTCCTAAGAATATGGTGTGATACCCCAAATTTAAGATTTCATAATTGATAAATAACAATCCCAAATCATGTGTTTCATTTTCAGGGAGAAACAGTACAAATGTTTTATCACTGGGGCGAGGATCTATACTTTGAAGTCGTTCAATATGAATTAGAATTTTTTGTTTGATGTGTACCGTTAGAAAATGCTCGTGAGATGAAGTTATTGAATTTGTTTGCCATAACATTCCTAAATCATATAGAAGTGGTAAGAAGACATCGTAAAAAATTTGTCGGAATGTTTTTTCTTCTAACAAGCCATTATAGGAGTTATAAAAAAGTGTTTAATCAAAATTTAGCATTGCCAATTTAAAGGCTACAATAGCTTGACTATCACTTTTCCCCAAAAAAGCTAGCTCTCTGGTTTTTGGTGCCAATTCAGACTCATTTAGAGCAGTAATTTTGGAAATCTTAAACCCATTATTGTTCAAAAAACTAATATTAAGCAGTTTTTGAAGGTTGTGAAGTTCGTAGTGCCTGATGTTTGTTTTTGTGCGTTTAGGCTGAAGTAAGTTGTATCGTTTTTCCCAAATGCGGATGGTGTGTGCTTTAACGCCAGAAATATTTTCAAGGTCTTTTATACTAAAGACGTTTTTAGTAGAGTTCATTATTTTTAGATTTGGTTCGTCTAAGTTACTAAAAAATAATGAAAAATAAATTTATTTGTTTAAAAGTGCGCACGAGAAGACTCGAACTTCCACGGGAATAACTCCCACTAGCCCCTCAAGCTAGCGCGTCTACCAATTCCGCCACGTGCGCAATAATTATTGAAGAAAAAAAAAGTTAAGACGACGCTTAACTTTTTTTGTGACTTGGCTGGGGCTCGAACCCAGGACCCTCTCCTTAAAAGGGAGATGCTCTACCAACTGAGCTACCAAGTCGGTTGGACTTGCTTATTGCGGCTGCAAAGATAATGGGTTTAATTAATATTACAACCTTTTTTTTTCAAATTTTTTTTGTTTTTTTGTAAACTACAATTTGTGGGTTAAAAATTAATTACACACCATCATGATAGTCGTTTTGTTAGGATACATGGGTTCTGGAAAATCATCCGTTGGAAAAATACTTGCCAATTTGAAAGGACGTAAGTTTTTGGATTTAGACCATTATATAGAACAACAAGAACAGCTATCTATTGCTGATTTATTTGAAAAAAGAGGGCCTATTGAATTTCGAAAAATCGAAGTTAAAGCCGTTCAAAAAATTTGTAGAACTCATACAAATATTGTTCTCGCTCTTGGTGGAGGCACTCCTTGCTATGGTAATACAATGGCATTTTTGAACAACCACCCTGATGTATTCACAATTTACTTAAAATCATCTGTAGGGACTCTTAAGAATCGTTTGATTTTTGAAAAATCCAAACGACCATTAATTGCAAATATTGATGATAATGATTTGGCAGAATTTATTGCCAAGCATTTGTTTGAACGTTCTAAATATTACAACCAAGCGCAGTGGAGCATCTCAGTTGATGATTTACCTCTTGAAGAGGTTGTTAGTAAAATTCAATTTGAATTAGACGAGCACAACTTTTGAGTTTTTTCCATCAAAAACAACATCAATATGCTCATGTAATGAGGTTGATAGTGAAATCCCTTTGAAATCTGCTTTTACAGGGTATTTCTTATGATTTCTATTGACTAAAACAGCAGTTTTAAACTGCGTCAAAGGCGTGTCCAAAAAATGTTTTACGCCATAAATCAATGTAGTCCCAGAGTGTAATACATCATCAACTAAAACTAAGGATTTGTTAGCGTATTCATCTTGGTTTAGAGAAGTAGTTACTTTTTCAGTTGGATTTTTTTTGTTGATTTTGACTGTACACAATTTTGCTTTTATTTCTGAAATTTCTTCTAATTGCTGTTTTATTTTTTCAGCCAAAACATACCCGTTGGAATAAATTCCAGCCAGAACAATTTCTTTTTGTTCAACATTAGATTCATAAATCTGGTATGCAATACGTTTAATTTTATGATCAATTTCTTGATGATTCAGGATGCAATTTTGTGTTAGTGCCATACAACTCTTTTTTTCAAATATAAAAAAGACATCTCAACTTGATTGTTAATTATTTAATTTTCATCAAATTCTAAATAGTCATCAATATCTCTACGATCTTTTTTGGTGGGGCGTCCCTCTCCTTTTTTTCTATAATAATCTTTGGAATATTTCAAAAGTTCTGTTGCATCAAACTCCGATTTTGGCGTTGTATCTTGCCTATAAATGTCTACTAATTTTGCACCCACGCGGCTTTTTGGAAGATCTAAAACATTTAATTGATAATTGACTTGATTGATACGAACACTAATTTTATCTGTAGGATATATTTCTCTACTTGGTTTTACTACTGCATCGTTTACACGAACATGTCCTTTTTTTGTAGCAGTTGAAGCCAAAGTTCTCGTTTTGAAGTAGCGCAAGCACCATAAAAACTTATCAATCCTCATATTTTTTTTAAAACTCTATTTTCTATTCCACAAAAATAGCATAAAATTGTATCTTGCAGCTCCAAAAGTAATATTATGAGAAATCAGCTTAATGTCCTTTTTATTTTATCTCTAACGTTTTTTGTTTTTACTTGTAGTGAAGACGATGATGAAACAACATCTACTCCACCTCGTGATCGCACCGAGCAACAGGCTAGCGACATGGATACACTTCAAAATTATTTTGAAACACATTATTACAATTCAGGAGCCTTGAATGCACTTTCAACATATCCAACCCTAAACGATATTGTGATTACAAAACTAGAAGAAGATGAAACCCTACCACCAAACACCACATTGTTATCCGATGCCGTAGAAGCAAAAACAACAACATACAAAGATGTTAACTATACTTATTATATTTTGAGTATTGAAGAAGGTCTTGGTGATCATCCTCATTTTACAGATCAAGTTCGTGTAAATTATGAAGGAAATACCATGGATGATGAGGTTTTTGAAAATTCTGTCAATCCTATTGACTTGGAATTAATCATTGCTGTTCCTGGTTGGAACCGAGTAATCCCCCAATTTAAGACCTCCAATGCATTTTCAAATAACAGTGACGGAACAGTAACCTTTGAAAACTATGGAATAGGAGTTATGTTTCTTCCTTCTGGGTTGAGTTACTTTAACAGTGCGACCACAGGAGTACCTGCTTACTCTTGTTTGGTATTCAAATTTGAATTGCTTCAATACAAAATCATGGACCACGATAATGATTTTATTCCTAGTTATATGGAAGATGAAGACAACAATATGGACGTTTTTGATGACAACACAGATGGTGATCGTTTTTATAATTTTGATGACAACGATGATGATGGAGACGGCTATAAAACATTCAGAGAGGTTTTATACACAGAGTATACAGATTTAAGCCGTTCTGGTCTAGAAGCACAATTGCAAGCACTAACGCCATTAAATCCTAATCAATTCTTTACAGCTATAGAGGCTAAAGATGATGGAACGTTTTCGGCCAAACTCATTACACTTGAGGATACCAATGGAAATGGTATTCCAAATTATCTTGATAGTACCGATGCTGCAACAATCAACTAAGATTTTTTAGTTTACAAATAACAAAAAACCCACAAGTTGTGGGTTTTTTTTTGTTTTGAAGTAATTTTTATTGTTATTTTCTTCGGATAGCTTTTAAAGCTTTTTCAACAATTGAAGAAGCATCTAAACCATACTTTTTCATCAGTTGTGCTGGTGTACCAGATTCTCCAAAGGTGTCATTAGTAGCAACAAATTCTTGAGGAGCTGGTGCATTTTGTCCAAGAACGCGTGCAATACTTTCACCAAGTCCACCCAAATGATTATGTTCTTCAGCAGAAACAATACAGCCCGTCTTGGCCACAGACTCTAATAGTGCTTTTTCATCTAGAGGTTTAATGGTATGAAAGTTTAGGACTTCCGCAGATATCCCTTTGGCATTCAATTCTTTTGATGCTTCAAGGGCCTCCCAAACAAGATGTCCAGTAGCGGCAATTGTAACGTCTGAACCCTCGGTTAACTTAATCGCTTTTCCAATTTCAAAAGTTTGATTTTTAGGTGTAAAAATCGGAACCGATGGCCTTCCAAAACGTAAATAAACAGGTCCTTTATATTTTGCAATAGCAATAGTTGCTGCTTTTGTTTGATTGTAATCACAAGGATTGATAACCACCATCCCTGGCAACATTTTCATTAATCCAATATCTTCAAGAATTTGGTGTGTAGCGCCATCTTCTCCAAGTGTAAGTCCTGCGTGAGATGCACAGATTTTCACATTCTTTCCAGAGTAGGCAATTGACTGACGTATTTGATCATAAACACGCCCTGTAGAAAAATTTGCAAAAGTTCCAGTGAAAGGAATTTTTCCTCCAATGGTAAGTCCAGCGGCAATTCCAATCATATTTGCTTCTGCAATACCAACTTGAAAAAACCGTTCTGGATTTTCATTTTTAAAAGCATCCATTTTTAAGGATCCAATGAGGTCTGCACATAGAGCAACAACATTTGGGTTTGTTCTTCCAAGTTCTGCTAGTCCAGCTCCAAAACCACTTCTTGTGTCTTTTTTTTCTGTGTATGTATATGTTTTCATTTTAATGGGTTTTGAATATTAATAATCGCCAAGTGTTTCTGGATTTTGTTCTAGAGCCGATTCTAGTTGCTTATCATTAGGGGCTTTTCCGTGCCATGCATGGGTATGCATCATAAAGTCTACGCCGTTACCCATCATTGTTTCTAGGAGTACACACACAGGTTTTCCTTTCCCTGTTGCTTTCTTTGCAGAGGTCATTCCTTCTAATATTGAGGAAATATCATTTCCTTTTTTTACTTCAATTACTGTCCAATCAAAGGCTTCAAATTTTGCTTTCAAACTCCCCATATTTAAGACATCATCTGTTGCACCATCAATTTGTTTTCCATTGAGGTCAACAGTTGCAATGATATTATCTACATTTTTTGCTGAAGCATACATTATAGCTTCCCAATTTTGACCTTCTTGCAATTCGCCATCACCATGAAGACTATACACAAGGTTTGAGTCGTTGTTTAATTTTTTAGCGTGTGCTGCACCAATAGCCACTGACAATCCTTGTCCTAAAGATCCTGATGCAATTCTTATTCCAGGGAGTCCCTCGTGAGTCGTAGGATGCCCTTGCAACCTGGAGTCTAAAAGTCTAAATGTATTGAGTTCTTCAATTGGAAAATAACCACTACGTGCCAAAACACTATAAATTACAGGTGAAATATGACCGTTGGAGAGAAAAAACAAATCTTCCTCTATACCATTCATGTCAAACCCCTCTTTTCTGTTCATAATTTCTGTGTATAAAGCAACAAGGAATTCTGCGCATCCAAGTGAACCTCCAGGGTGACCTGAATTTACTTTGTGAACCATACGCAAAATATCGCGCCGGACTTGAGTTGTTAAATCATTAAGTTCTGTAATTGACATGTTTGATATGTTAGAATTAGATGATTCAAATTTAAATTTAATTTTTAGTTGACAATACACTTTTAAATGTTATTTGTTACAATTAACTAACAACTTATTAAACGTTTTTAATACTGTATCATCAGTTTTAGTTTTTGTATTTTAGCACCCAATTGCATTGAAGTAATGGTGAGTTTTTTTAGATTAATAGAATACAAGGTGATGATTTTTAGGCTTCTTTTGGCCTATGTTTTCTATTTCATTGCAAGATCATTTTTTGTACTCTACAATTCTTCGGTCTTGGATATAAACTCACTGACCGAATTTTTTTCTCTTTGTTATCATGGTCTAATTTTTGACACAGCAGCAATTTTTTACCTAAATTCTCTTTTTGTGTTGCTGTCCATGTTTCCACTATGGATCAATACCAAAATTTATTATCAAAAGCTATTGTTTTATGTTTATTTCTTTTTTAATTTAATAGGATATGCTACCAACTTTATAGATTTCGGATACTATAAATTTATTTACAACCGAACAACGATTTCTGAATGGGCTGTTGTAAAAAACGAACAAAACATTTTGCAAATGTTTTTGCGTTTTGCTGTTAGTTACTGGCATATTTTTATTTTGTTTATTGTTTTGAGTGTCTTTTGGGTGTATCTGTACAAAAAGATAAAATTTAATCCATCTCCATACAAAAAACACATTGCTTTTTATATATCATCATCTGTTGTTTCATTGTTGTTAATGATAACATTTATGGTTGCTGGAATTCGTGGTGGAGATTTAAGTAAAAGCACTCGCCCAATCAATCTTGTTGATGCCAACAGATATGTTAAAAAAATTCAGCATGCTGATGTAATTCTAAATACACCTTTTGCAATCATTAGAACATTTGGAAATAATAATTTTAAGAAATTAAACTATGACATTTCAAAACAAGATGTCAATGCACTTGTCCAACCAATAAAATCATATTCCCCAAAAAATGATTCAAAACCAAACATTGTTCTTTTTATAACAGAAAGTTATGGTCGTGAATATATAGGAGCATTTAATAAACATAAAAATATTCCTGATTATGAGAGCTTTACACCTTTTTTAGACTCACTAGCAAACCACAGTCTAATTTTTCCAAATGCATTTGCTAATGGTCGAAAATCCATACATGGTATGTCATCCGTATTAGCAGGCATTCCATCTTTTGTAGACGCCTACACATCGTCTCCGTATGCAAAACAACCTGTTGAGTCTTTAGTTTCTACATTAAACACTATGGGTTATGATACGTCTTTTTTTCATGGTGCGCCCAACGGGTCGATGGGTTTTTTAGGATTTTCAAACATTTTAGAATTTGATCATTATTATGGCAAAACAGAATTTAACGATGATAATCAATTTGACGGCTCATGGGGGATTTGGGACGAACCTTTTTTTCAGTTTATGAAAACTACATTAGACGAAAAAGAATCACCTTTTATGGCGACTATTTTTTCAGTAACCTCTCATGAACCTTATGTGATTCCTGAAGAATACAATGGAAAATTTCTTGAAGGATACGTTCCAATGCACAAATGCGTGGGGTACACAGATTTTGCTTTTCAGCGATTTTTTGAAGCTGCAAAAAAAGAACCTTGGTTTGAAAACACCATTTTTGTAATCACAGCCGATCATTGCAATCAGGTGTATTATGATGAATATAAAAAGGATATCAATCGTTATGCTGTGCCCATTATGATTTATGATCCCAAAGGAAAATATGTTGGAAAAAATATGGATTTAGCTCAACAAATGGATATCTATCCTACCATTCTACAAATGACTGGTTATAACAAACCTTTTCGAAGTTGGGGCAGAAGTTTAATAGATGAAACACAACAAACCGCCCCCTTTGTTATGAATCATGATGGTGTATTTTATCGCTATACCAAAGGGAATTATATTTGTATATTTGACGGTGAAAAAGCCATAGGGTTTTATGATATTGATGATTTGTCTTTAAGCCAAAATTTAATTGAAAATAAAAACAAAGAAATGATTCAATTGGAAAAAAGTTGTAAGGCATTTATACAGGATTATTTCGAAAAGATTATCGATAAAAAATTAAAATAATATGAAAAAGAAATTAATTTATGGCATTGCACTTATTGTGGTCGTTTGTGGAGGGAAATTTGTGTATGACAAACACATCAATCACAATTTCGAAGAAATTTCTGAAAACAAAGTCTATAAATCAGGAGTGATTCCACCAGATCAAATTGCAGATTATGTGAAAGATTATAAACTAAAAAGTATAGTTGATTTACGCTTTCCAGGGACTGAAGATTTAGTCAATAATCCAGAAATTCCAGCAGAACTACTAGCTGAAAAAAATGCAATAGAAGATATTGAAGGTGTTCAATACATCAACCTTGGTACTGACCAAGTGCCAACACAGGCTACTGTGGATAAGTTTTTGGAAATTATGGACGATCAAAGCAACTATCCTGTATTGATTCATTGTCATCATGGCGAGGGAAGGGCGCCTCTTTTTTCGGCATTATATAGAATTGAATACGAAAATTGGACCAATGAGGATGCACGAGCAAAAACACGTCTTTTGCTTAAAGGAAGTTCATTTGATGATGGTGCACCAAAAGGAGATTTTTTAATGAATTACCAACCAAAACGCACTCAACAGTAATCTAATTATACAACTGCAAGAAATTTGAAATTTAATTTATTAAAAAAAGATCAAAACACAAAGGCAAGAGCGGCCACATTAACAACAGATCATGGGGTTATTGAAACCCCAATTTTTATGCCTGTTGGTACTGTTGGTACCGTTAAAGGAGTACACCAAAGAGAACTCAAAAATGATATCAATCCTGATATCATCTTAGGAAATACGTACCATCTCTATCTACGACCTCAAATAGAAATTTTAGAAAAAGCGGGAGGATTACATAAGTTCATGAATTGGGATAGAAATATTCTTACTGATTCTGGAGGCTATCAAGTATATTCGTTGTCTGCCAATAGAAAAATAAAAGAGGAGGGTGTAAAATTTAGAAGTCATATTGACGGAAGCTACCATGTATTTACACCTGAAAATGTCATGGAGATTCAGCGAAGCATAGGGGCAGACATCATTATGGCATTTGACGAATGTACGCCATATCCTTGTGATTACAACTATGCAAAACGTTCTATGCATATGACACACAGATGGTTGGATCGCTGTATGAATCATCTTGAAAAACTCCCTTTTAAGTATGGCTACACTCAAGCATTTTTTCCAATTGTACAAGGTAGTACTTACAAAGATTTACGAAAGCAATCCGCTGAATATATTGCCAATGCCAATGCGGTGGGGAATGCTATTGGCGGTCTCTCAGTTGGTGAGCCCGCGGAAGAAATGTATGCGATGACAGATGTTGTTTGTGAAATTTTACCAGAAGATAAACCACGTTATCTAATGGGAGTGGGTACGCCTATTAATATTTTGGAAAATATTGCTCTCGGCATCGATATGTTTGATTGTGTAATGCCAACAAGGAACGCCCGTAATGGTATGCTTTTTACAGCACACGGAACGATTAATATTAAAAATAAAAAATGGGCCGATGATTTTTCTCCAATAGATGAAATGGGTATTACTTGGGTAGATACAGAATACTCAAAAGCATATCTTAAACATTTGTTTAGCGTAAACGAATTATTGGGTAAACAAATTGCAACCATTCATAATCTTGGATTTTATTTGTGGTTGGTTCGTGAAGCCAGAAAGCGTATTTTAGCAGGAGATTTTGAAACTTGGAAAACCATGATGGTTGCTCAAATGGATAAGCGTCTGTAGATTATGAAAATTTTTGATTGGTACATTTTAAAACGCTATTTACTCACATTTTTCTTAATGTTGTTGCTCTTTATTCCCATAGGAATAACAGTCAATTTGGCTGAGAAAATTGATAAAATATTAGAAAATAAAGTACCTTTTGAAGAAGTAGTGGCCTATTACGTTGATTTCACCATTTACTTTGCAAACCTTCTTTTTCCATTGTTTTTGTTTTTATCAGTTATCTGGTTTACTTCAAAACTAGCTAATAATACAGAGATTGTTGCATTTTTAAGTTCAGGAATTTCTTTTACAAGATTTTTGAAACCCTATTTTATTGGTGCTATCCTTATTGCCACACTTGCTTTGCTTTTGGGAATGTATTGGGCACCTCAAGCAAGTAAAGGATTTAATGAGTTTACCTATAAATATCTTAAAAACAAAAAGGTAGTAAAAACACAATATATCCATCAACAGATTAATGAAAATGAATACATCTATGTGAGCAATTTTGACACAAAATCCATGCGTGGAAATAACTTTACGTTAGAACATTTTGATGGAAATAAACTCAAATATAAAATTCATGCAACAGCAATTCGATATATAGAAAAAGACAGTGTATATCGCTTATCGAACTATAATTTACGATATGTAGGAATAGATCATGATTCATTGATTTTCAAAAGACGTATAGATACTTTACTTGGCTTTGATCTTCAGGATTTAACACCTCCAATGTATGTTGCCGAAACTCTAACAATTAACGAACTTTCAGATTTTATTGAGCGTGAGGAAGCACGAGGTTCGTCTAATATTAATAGATATAAAGTTGTTCAGTATAAAAAGTGGAGCTTACCAGTTTCAGTATTTATTCTAACCATTATTGCTGTAGCCGTTTCTTCTGTAAAGCGTAGAGGAGGGATGGGGGTTAATTTGGCCTTTGGAATTGTCATTGCTATGATTTATGTCTTCTTTGATAAAGTTTTTGGTGTAATGGCAGAGCAGTCCGATTTTTCTCCCCTAATCGCCGTTTGGTTTCCAAATTTTATTTTTGGAATTCTAGCAATTTATCTCTTATACAATGCCAAGCGTTAAATTTAAAAATCAACTACATCTTCATTTTTTGGTGTTTATCGCAGGGTTCACAGCAATTTTAGGTGAGCTCATTACTCTCGAAGCTATATCTTTAGTATGGTACAGAATGACCATAGCTGGGGTGTTGATGCTCATGTATTTAAAACTAAAAAAAATAAATCTTCGTGTTCCAAAAAAAGACCTTATTAAATTTTTTCTTGCAGGAATTGTAATTGCATTACATTGGATTACATTTTTTGCTGCCATAAAAGTGTCAAACATATCCATCACATTAGCCATGTTTTCTACAGGTGCTTTTTTTGCATCATTTATAGAACCTATTTTCTACAAAAGAAAAATCATACTTTATGAAATTGTTTTTGGACTTATCGTAATAGCAGGTGTTTTTCTTATTATGCAAACCGAACTCAAGTACATTTTAGGTATATGTTTAGGGATTTCCTCAGCTTTATTTTCGACACTTTTTGCCGTTATGAATGGAAAATTTGTTGCAAAATATAATGCTTCTGTTATTTCATTTTATGAATTTATTAGTGGTGTTTTATTTATATCCATGTTTTTATGGATTTCACCCAGTGGTTTTCATAGCGATTTTTTCAACCTTTCAATTTCAGATTGGGGTTATCTTTCTATTTTGGCTTCAATTTGTACAGCATATGCTTTTATTGCATCTGTTTATGTCATGAAATACATTACGCCTTACTCTGTTGTTTTAACCTACAATTTGGAACCAATTTATGGGATTGTTCTAGCACTAATTTTATTTCCAAAATCAGAAACAATGAAACCATTGTTCTATGTCGGGGCTGCGCTTATCATTTGTACAGTACTTCTAAATGCGATTTTTAAGCATAAAAAATAGATAAAAATTAAACCTTAATTGTATACAAAAAATATAAAGTTGTTATATTTGTACAGTCGCTAACCAATTATAAATATTTATGGAATATCTAGAGTTTGAATTGCCAATAAAAGAGCTAGAAGACCAGCTTCAAAAATGCCAAGTCATTGGTAAAGAAAGTGATGTGGATGTTACAGAGACTTGTACTCAGATTCAAAAAAAACTAGAGGAGACAAAAAAAGAAATTTATAAAAACCTTACACCTTGGCAGCGTGTACAACTATCACGTCATCCCAACAGACCCTACACCTTGGATTATATAAATGCATTGACCAAGGGCACTTTTTTGGAATTGCATGGCGATCGTAACTTTAAAGACGATAAAGCCATGATTGGTGGTTTAGGTAAAATTGGCGATCAAAGTTTTATGTTTGTTGGACAACAAAAAGGATATAATACAAAAACACGCCAGTATAGAAACTTTGGAATGGCCAATCCAGAGGGCTATAGAAAAGCATTGCGATTGATGAAATCCGCAGAAAAATTTGGTATCCCTGTTGTTACACTAATTGACACGCCTGGTGCTTATCCAGGTTTGGAAGCAGAAGAACGCGGACAAGGTGAAGCCATTGCACGTAATATTCTAGAAATGACACGTTTAAAAGTACCAATCATCACTGTAATTATTGGGGAAGGTGCATCCGGAGGTGCTCTAGGAATTGGTGTAGGCGACAAAGTGCTGATGCTCGAAAACACATGGTATTCTGTAATATCTCCTGAATCATGCTCTTCAATTCTTTGGAGAAGTTGGGAATATAAAGAGCAAGCTGCAGAAGCCTTAAAGCTTACTGCAAAGGATATGAAGCGAATGAAGCTAGTTGATCAAATTGTAAAAGAGCCACTTGGCGGAGCACATAAAGATCCCAAAAAAACATATTTGGCGATAGAAGCTGCAATTTTAAAATCTTTTGATGAATTAAATGCGTTTTCACCAAAAGCATTGGTAGAACAACGTATGGACAAATATGCACAAATGGGTGTCTATAAAGACTAATATTTTTTACATAATATGATTTTAAACCAAGCCTTGTGCTTGGTTTTTTTGACCATTATTAACATTTTTTTTTACTTATTAACACTCATTTTGTTAAGTCTTATTCAACATTTTATCAATTAAGACATTCAATTTTTACGTACATTCGTTACTATGAAACAACCAGAAGCTTATAAAGGGTATCAACAAACCAAAAGACCTAACGTCATTAATTTAGAGCAAGGGAAAATTCCACCTCAAGCTATCGATTTGGAAGAAGTAGTGTTAGGTGCTATGATGATCGATAAAAAAGGTGTAGATGAAGTCATTGATATACTTAGTATTGAATCATTTTATAAAGAAGCGCATCAATATATTTTTGAAGCCATTCTTCAGCTTTTTGAAAGCAGCGAACCTATTGACTTATTGACCGTTTCTTCAAAGCTAAGAAAAAATCAAAAATTAGATGTTGTAGGTGGTGATTTTTATCTTATTGGACTTACTCAAAAAGTTTCATCTTCAGCTCATATTGAGTTTCATGCTAGAATCATTTTACAAAAATTTATTCAACGAAGCTTGATTAAAATTTCCAACGAAATTATTGAAGACTCTTTTGATGAAACCAAAGATGTATTTGATCTTTTGGATAAAGCAGAATCAAAACTTTATGATGTCACTCAAGGGAATATCAAAAAATCAACAGAAACAGCACAAGATTTAGTGTTTCAAGCCAAGCGAAAAATTGAAGAAATTTCAAATAAAGAAGGCCTTAGTGGCATTCCATCCGGTTTTGACAGAGTTGATCAGTTAACTTCTGGCTGGCAAGAAAGTGATTTGATTATTGTAGCCGCTCGCCCGGGTATGGGAAAAACAGCACTAACGCTTTCCATGGCGCGAAATATTGCTGTAAATCAAAATATTCCAGTAGCGTTTTTCTCTTTGGAAATGTCTTCGGTACAGCTTATTACCCGTCTAATTTCCTCAGAAACAGGATTAAGTTCAGAAAAATTAAGAACAGGGAAACTTGAAAAACATGAATGGGAGCAACTCAATGTAAAAGTAAAATCATTGGAAAAAGCACCACTTTATATAGATGATACACCATCACTTTCTATTTTTGATTTACGCGCAAAAGCCCGTCGATTAGCCTCTCAAAATGGCATCAAACTCATTATTGTAGATTATTTACAGCTAATGACGGCAGGGGGTAGCCAAAAAACAGGTAATCGTGAACAAGAAATTTCAATGATTTCGAGAAATTTAAAAGCTCTAGCCAAAGAACTAAGTGTTCCTGTCATTGCACTTTCACAATTGTCAAGAGCTGTAGAAACTAGAGGAGGAAGTAAGCGACCATTACTTTCAGACTTGAGAGAGTCTGGAGCAATTGAACAAGATGCTGATATTGTGTCATTTATCTATAGACCTGAATACTACAAAATTGAAGAATGGGATGATGAAGAACACACCCCATGTGAAGGTCAAGCAGAATTTATCATTGCAAAACACAGGAATGGTGGTTTGGACAATATCCGATTAAAATTCATTGGGCATTTAGGTAAATTTGATAATTTGGATAATTTTGATTCTCCTTTTGATGCTGAGTTCCACTCCAAAATGAATGCCGCTGCAAATGATGATACATTTTCTGGTGATGATACTCCACCACAAATTGATCCAAACGATGCTTTTGGTCCACCAGATGACGATACTCCGTACTAACAATCCAGTATGATTATAGCTTTCAATCGTCTTAAATCTTTTTATTTCATCTTTTTTTTGTGTATTTCTTTAAAGGGCTTTGCAAGTTATATCTTAATTCCAATGGATGCAAAATCGCAATCCAATCATCTAAAAGCATATGGCATAACGTATTGGGTATTGAGCCAAAATCAAGATGTAAAATGGCTATTGAATTATCGAGGAGGTGCATTTTTGATACCTAGTTCAGAACGTATTGAAAGAGAATGCCTCATTCGTGGCGTTTCATACGAACTCATAAGTGATTCTAAAACTGCTTCAATTCTTGAAGAAATTAGCAGTCCAAGCAAAAATATGGATGCTATCGTTTTAGAAAAAGCACCAAAAATTGCGGTGTATTCACCCAGTGGAAAGCAACCTTGGGACGATGCGGTTACCTTAGTCTTGACCTATGCAGAAATTCCCTATGATGTAGTTTATGATACCGAAGTACTAAATGATGGGTTATTATTATACGATTGGCTACACCTTCATCATGAGGATTTTACAGGGCAATACGGAAAATTTTATAGAGCCTATCGCAATGCAGTATGGTACATAGAACAGCAGCAAAACGCTGAAACACTTGCGCAAGAATTGGGATTTGCAAAAGTATCTGATGCAAAACTTGCAGTTGCTCAAAAAATAAAAGATTACGTTTTGGGAGGTGGTTTCATGTTTGCCATGTGTAGTGCCACGGACAGTTTTGATATTGCTTTGGCAGCTGAACAATTAGATATTTGTGAACCTATGTTTGATGGCGATGGGACCACTCCAAATTATCAAGCTCAGCTTGACTTTTCAAACACTTTTGCGTTTAAAGAATTCATTATTGAGCGCGACCCAAATGTGTACGAATTTTCATCAATAGATCAAACCAATGTACGCCAGATTAAAAAAGAAGTTGATTATTTCGCTTTAATGGAATATTCTGCAAAATGGGATCCTATTCCCACCATGCTTAATCAAAATCACACTGTACTCGTCAAAGGATTTATGGGACAAACAACAGCCTACACACGTTCACAAATAAAATCCAATGTTTTGATTTTGGGTGAGAACAAAATAAATAATGAAGCACGCTATATCCATGGCATTAAGGGCAAAGGGTTTTTTACATTTTACGGCGGACACGACCCCGAGGACTATACCCACAGAGTAGGTGACCCAAAAACAGAACTAGAACTTCACCCTACCTCTCCAGGATATCGTCTAATTCTTAATAATATATTATTCCCAGCAGCTAAAAAGAAAAAACAAAAAACCTAACTTGGGGTTAGTTATCAGTATTTTTTTCTAATTTTGTAATCAAACAAACCCTAAATCGTTATGCAAAATCACACCTCTTTTCAAGATAAAGTCAAACCACAAATCCGCATTGTCCAAGCTAGTAAACACTTTAGGTTCTTTTAGTGACGCTTCAACCTGGTGCAATTTTGGAAAAACACACTGCTCCAGCAAGAGCCAAAATATTTGTTGTAAAAGGCGCAATAGAGTATCGTTCTTTGAGGGAAATTAAGACAATTCACTATTTGGAAGAATACAATATTCCTTTAGATGAAATTCATGAAGTCACTACAAAAGACGCTGCAGAATTTTTACTCATTGTCGGTTAAATTAGAAATTATGAAAAAAGATATTTCTACCTCAGAAGATGTAAAAACGTTAGTAGATGCTTTTTACAATGATGTCAAGTCAGACCCTATCATAGGCTATGTTTTTACTGATGTCGCTAAAGTGGATTGGGAAGAGCATTTGCCAAGAATGTACAAATTTTGGGAATTTGCCCTTTTGGGAAATGCTATTTACAAAGGCAACCCCATGATGAAACATATTGCATTGAATGCCAAAGAACCACTTACAAAAGAGCATTTTGAACAATGGATACAATTGTGGGAAGCTACTATAGATCGTTTTTATGAAGGAGAAATAGCCAATCGTGCTAAGGAACGAGGGCAATTGATGAAAACTGTAATGCATATAAAAATGGAACAGATAAACAGTTAAATATGATAAATTTGAGACAAACTATACATGTAGTTGCTATTTTGTTTTTTAGTTCTTGTGCAGAATTACAACAGGTTGTCAATCAACTACCCCAAACAAAAGAAACCAATGCAAATATGATGGCCAATGGGCTTCGTGAAGCACTAAATTTTGGAATTGATAGACAAGTGAAAAAACTTACTCAAAAAGATGGATTTTTCCGAAATGAACTCGTTAAAATATTACTTCCAGATGAACTAAGAAAAGTTGATAAAGCCTTGCGCGATATTGGATTGGATAAGATTGCTGATGAAGGATTAAGAGTTTTGAATCGTGCTGCTGAAGATGCTGTAAAAGAAGCAACTCCAATATTTGTATCCGCTGTAAAAAACATCACTTTTAATGATGCCAAATCTATTTTATTAGGTGGAAACAATGCTGCTACTCATTATTTGAAACAGAATACTGAAACAGCATTATATCAAAAATTTCAGCCTGTTATTGAACGTTCGTTTTCAAAAGTTGGCGCTAATGAAATTTGGAGAACTCTAATTCAGAAGTATAATAATTTACCTTTTACAAAAGATATCACAACCGATTTGACGGCCTATGTTACAGGTGAAACTCTAAATGGTGTTTATAAAATGATTGGTATAGAGGAGCAGAATATTAGAACAAAATTAAACTCAAGAACTACAGATTTGTTGAGGCGTGTTTTTGCCCTTCAGGACTAGGCTTAAGAAAATCTACGACGAAATCCTCTTATTTAAAAATACTCATGTCTTCGTCATAAATTGGGCTTTCAATCCCTAAGAAATCTAATACACTATAAAAAACATGGTGTTGGGATAATAGTTTTTTATCTTTCAAAGTCTTGGAATTTTTTGACACCCATACAATAAATGGAATTTCTAGTTGATCCTTTGGAGCAATCCCAGTTGGAATACCATGCATGTACAAATTATTTTCGCCAAGAGATTCTCCATGATCCGAAACAAAAAGCATTGAAGACTTGTAATCTTTTAATGTTTTTAATTTATCAATCAATGATTTTAAAATGTAATCAGTGTAAATTATAGTATTGTCATACGCATTCATTAATTCTTCATTTGTACAATTATTGAGCTCAACACTCTTGCAAACAGGACTAAAGGTTTCAAATTTTTCAGGATATTTTTTAAAATATGTAGGTCCATGACTCGTACTTGTATGTAAGACGACAAGGATTTTATTTTTTTCACTATTTCTTATTTGTTTTGTTAAGCCGTCAAGCAAGACTTCATCGTAATTGCATTGAGTTTCTTTGCAAAGCTTTTCGAGGGTTTCTTTATTTTGATATCGATTTATTTTTACACTGGGTTCGCCCCAATTTGTTGTTCTCCAAATGACCTCAAAATCGTTACGAAATAAATAATTTGGTAAAATTTCGTATGGCTGGTTTGTGTTTTCATGTTCGAGGATACTTTTTACTCCAGCTGTTGTATAAGTGGCACATGATTCGGCATTAAAGTGGTAAATGTTGTCAATTTTAGAGAGTAGCGGGTTGGTATTTTTTTTGTAGCCATATAAAGAGAAATTACTACTTCTGGCAGACTCTCCAATAACAAGTACAACAATAGATTTTTCGTTGTTTTTTGCATATGCATCAGGTAACAGAATTTCTTTTTTATTCTTTTTATATTTATCAAGATAAAACCTGTTAGTGTTCACAACGTAAGACCATGGCATGGCCAAACCTCCCAAAGTTTTTGAGTTTTTATCAATCCACAACCAATTTGAAGCATTCACATAAATAAGTCCCAACAGAAAACATAAACTTAAAACAATGTGCAGCATAAATTTTTTAATTTTAATTGAGTTAATAATTTTGACTTTAAAAATTAAAAAACTTGGTAAAATCCCCAATACAATGATGTAGAAAATCAACCCTGTAGAAAAAAAACTACTGGATTCTTCAAAATTTGTATTAAATACATTCCCCATCATGGTTTTATCTATAATGACACCATAGGTGTTTATAAAATAAACAGCAATGGAATTATTAATAAAAAATAATATTAGAAGCCATTTTCCAAAGTTTCGAAGAAGATATAAGCCAATATAAAATACTAAGGTGTTTAGAAATAATTCCATTTTTACTTGAAGTGTCAATATTGTTGTAAACAAATTTGAAAAACGGGAAGTGATATAGCAATAAATTGATAAGACTTATCAGAAATGCAAATTGTATTAATTTAATTCCTTTGAACATATTTTTTTGAAATTACAAATAGAGTTATGGTTAGAGAAAACAATGAAATATAAAAAATAGGGAGGTTTTTCAACATAATTTTCTGAATTAATAAAACCAACCAAGCGATTATAATTAGAACTATAAAAATCATATTGTATCTAGATTTTATCCAATTTCTCCAATTAAATTTATTAGAAATTTTAATTCCTAAAATTGCAGTAATAAAACCAATTAAACATCCTGAAGCTACGTCAATAGGGTAGTGAGCTCCAATGGCAATTCTAGAGATTGAAATGCCAATACCTATCAAAATCAAAAAAAAAAACCACAAAATTTTAGGGGTATTTTTTTTGGGCATCAACGCAAACATTAGAATGCTTGTTACCATAAAAATAGTAACGCTATGCCCAGACGGTGTAGAATTGCCATGGTGAATAATAGCTTTACCTATGATTACAATTTTACCATTTTCAAATATATCTGCTGGCCTTGGAACTGCAGATAATTTTTTTAGTGTAACGGATGCTAAAAGTGAAAATATCCCTGATGTTAAAATAATTTCTAAAATTTTAGGCGCATATACAATAAAGATGCTTAACAGAGGAAATAAAATTAACGCATCCCCCAGCTGTGTTATATTATATTGAAAAGAACTGTAGGTTGATAATGAAGTATTTAGATAAAATAGTAAATCTTTTTGAACACTAATGTATTGATTTACATAATCTGATCTTTCAGTAATGACAAAAAAGTGAAAAGTAAAAACAATCAATAAAATTAATGGAGGAATTAAATACCAGGTTTTTACAGTTTTAAAATTTGATATTATCCTATTTTTAAATTTAAGTTCAGAGATAAAATTCATAAAAAAAATTGAATTCTATCTGTCTTTTATTTTAACTACAAAGTTTGTGTTTTTAAAAAGTAACCGCATTAAGGTACATAAACACTCTGTTCTATCTTCGTTTATTAAGGTGGTTTTGTAGGTTGTTCATAAAAGACAAATAGACTTGGGTTCTAAATTTCTTGATTCAAAGTTATAAAAAAAAAGATAAAAAAAAGCCCACTCATTTGAGCGGGCTTTTTTTAGCGAATAATAGGTTATTAATCAGGCAGTTGCCTTATTTAATTTTATTTACAATAGCTTCAAAAGCTTTTGGGTCGTTCATGGCTAAATCGGCCAAAACCTTACGGTTGAGGTCAATGTTATTAGCTTTAAGTTTCCCCATAAATTGTGAATAAGACAATCCGTGTAATCTTGCACCTGCATTGATACGCATGATCCAAAGGGCACGGAAGGTTCTTTTTTTGTTTCTACGATCTCTATACGCATAAAGCATGGCTTTGTCTACTGCATTTTTTGCAACAGTCCATACGTTTTTGCGGCGCCCAAAATAGCCTTTGGCTTGTTTTAGGACTTTTTTTCTGCGGGCTCTTTTGGCCACTGAATTTACTGATCTTGGCATAATGTTTCTTTTTTTTGTAGTTGGCGTTCTGACTTGTTTCAGAATCTTTTATTGGCCAAACTCCATGGTTAAAAATTAATGTTACCTAAATTACCCTTACTTTAAGCGTAATTGTTGTTTAATGTTGGCCTCGTCACTCTCATGTACCAGAGTACTATGGGTGAGGGCTAGCTTACGTTTTTTAGACTTCTTCGTTAGAATGTGACTTTTAAACGCATGCTTTCTTTTGATTTTTCCAGAGCCAGTTAGCTTAAAGCGTTTTTTAGCACTAGATTTTGTTTTCATTTTTGGCATGTTCTGCTTTTTATTTAGTTATTCGCTATTATTCTATTTTTTGATTGGTGCAATAAACATAATCATTCGTTTACCTTCCAATTTTGGCATTTGTTCTACTTTTCCAAGTTCTTCTAAATCTTGAGCTAAACGCAGCAATAAAATTTGACCTTGTTCTTTGAAAATTATAGAACGCCCTTTAAAAAATACAAATGCTTTTAATTTTGCTCCTTCTTTCAAAAACTTTTCAGCGTGTTTTTTCTTGAAGTTATAATCATGATCATCTGTGTTTGGTCCAAAACGTATTTCCTTTACTACAACTTTGGCAGCTTTGGATTTTAATGTTTTTTCTCGTTTCTTTTGTTCATAAAGAAACTTTTTATAATCCATAACCTTACATACTGGAGGAACAGCTTTTGGAGAAATTTCTACAAGATCCAAACCTTGGTCATTGGCTATGGCTAGAGCTTTGGAGAGTGAATACACTCCAACTTCTACATTATCACCAACTAACCGCAACTCTTCAGCAGTAATTTTTCTGTTGATGCGGTGCTTATCTTCTCTTATGACCCGCATTGGGCCTCTGCTTCTTCTTCTACGTATTGCTATGACTTTATTTTTTAGTTAAACTTAAAATTGTTTTAATGTCTTATTTATTTCATCCTCAATGATATTTGAAAATTCAGTTGCACTAAGTGTTCCTAAATCATCACCGCCATGCTGACGTACAGAGAGGGTTTCTGTTTTTTCCTCTTGTTCACCAACAATAATCATGAAAGGGATTTTTTTCATTTCGGCATCCCGAATTTTCTTACCCATTGTTTCATTCCTATTGTCAATCAGGGCGCGAATTTCGTTATTTTCTAACAAATTTAAAACTTTTTCGGCGTATTTCTCATATTTTTCACTGATTGTCAAGATTGTGACTTGTTCTGGCATCAGCCATAAAGGGAAATTCCCACCAGTATGTTCTAATAAAATGGCTACAAAACGCTCCATGCTACCAAAAGGAGCTCGATGAATCATTATTGGTCTATGGAGCTCATTATCAGAACCTTTGTAAGTCAAATCGAACCGTTCAGGTAAATTATAATCCACTTGAATCGTTCCTAATTGCCAGCTTCTTCCAAGAGCATCTTTTACCATAAAGTCCAGTTTTGGCCCATAAAATGCAGCTTCTCCAGATTCAATCACATAATTAAGTCCTTTATCTTTTGCAGCATTGATTATGGCTTTTTCTGCTTTTTCCCAATTGTCAACCGATCCAATATATTTTTCTGGTGTTTCTAAATCACGAACAGATACTTGTGCAGTAAAGTTTTCAAAGCCAAGAGAACCAAACACATACAACACTAAATCTATTACATTTTTAAATTCATTATCTAATTGATCTGGTGTACAAAAAATATGTGCATCATCTTGTGTAAATCCACGCACTCGCGTGAGTCCATGCAATTCACCACTTTGTTCATACCTGTAAACAGTACCAAACTCTGCAAAACGTTTTGGTAATTCCTTGTAACTGAAAGGTTTGGCATTATAAATTTCACAATGATGAGGGCAATTCATGGGCTTAAGTAAAAACTCTTCTTCGTCTTTTGGGGTTTTAATAGCTTGAAAACTGTCTTCTCCATATTTTTCATAATGCCCAGAAGTTACATACAATTCTTTTTGACCAATATGAGGCGTAACTACCATTTCATACCCCGCCTTGATCTGTGCTTTTTTCAAGAAATCTTCCAATCTTGAACGCAAGGCAGCACCATTTGGCAACCATAAAGGTAATCCTTGTCCTACTTTTTTAGAAAAAGTGAATAATTCTAGTTGTTTTCCTAACTTTCTGTGGTCACGTTTTTTAGCTTCTTCAAGCAATTCAAGGTATTCCTTTAATTCTTTTTGTTTTGGAAATGAAGTGCCATAAACACGAGTCAACTGTTTGTTGTTTTCATCGCCTCGCCAGTAGGCACCAGCAACACTCAATATTTTTACAGCTTTAATAATCCCTGTATTTGGGATATGTCCTCCTCGACACAAATCTGAAAATGAAGAATGATCACAAAAAGTAATATCACCATCCGTCAGATTTTCAATCAACTCTACTTTGTATTCGTTTCCTTCTCCTTTATATTTATCTAATGCATCGGCTTTAGAAACAGACTTCATTTTAAAATCGTGTTTTCCCTTAGCAATTTCCAACATTTTATCTTCAATGGTTTTGAAGTCTTTGTCAGAAATAGAGTTATCACCAAGGTCTACATCATAATAAAAGCCATTTTCAATAGCAGGGCCAATTGATAATTTTACACCAGGATACAACTCTTCTAGGGCTTGTGCTAAAATATGAGAACTAGAATGCCAAAACGCTTTTTTTCCATTGTCATCTCTCCATGTAAATAGGACAAGATTTCCATCGGATTCCAAAACAGTTGAGGTTTCAACCACTTGTTCATTAAAAGACGCCGAAATCACATTGCGTGCAAATCCTTCGCTAATATCTTTAGCGACATCCATTACCGTCAAATACTCATTATATGAGCGAACACTTCCATCGGGTAAAGTTATATGTATCATAAAATTATTAATATGGAGGGCAAATATAAGTTTATATCTGTTCTAAAACAATAGCACAATATATAAGTAAAATTATTTTTCACGCTTAGAGTTGACGTAATTACCTCATTATAAGTGTTTTATATTATTTTTTATAAATGCTAAAAAAAACTCCCTCATTTTTTTTCAAAATTAATACAAAAAGTATTGTGAGTGTTGTAAAAGGGTTTTATATTTGCACCCGCTTTGCGTATGAATACGCAAAGTTTTGATTTTAAAAGACGTTCATTAAACATATTGATTGACAGCGTAGAGATTAATTGGAAACAATTAATTTCGACAGAGAATAGACCATTTTGAGTACTAAAAATTAAATTTCCTTTAGTT
>Ga0209555_10000313_pt1 | contig 41929 bp, 36 predicted proteins | sample SaaInl85LU_5_DNA_FD_184643 | JGI IMG/M metagenome (GOLD analysis project Ga0209555, IMG submission 184643) | Marine microbial communities from expanding oxygen minimum zones in the Saanich Inlet - ESP_85LU_5_DNA (SPAdes) (version 2) | ecosystem: Environmental > Aquatic > Marine > Intertidal...
TATCGCCCTGAACTGCGGTGGGATATATTAAAACTTCAGTGCGGCTATCGCGGCGCGCTAAAACCGAAAGCACATCGTGAATCGCTGCACCACTGGGTGAGGTGATGACACCCACCCGGCGAATCGTTTCGGACAGTGGGCGTTTGAGCTCGCTAGCAAATAACCCTTCATCGGCAAGCCGCTGCTTAAGCTGCTCAAACTGCCGCTGCAGTGCACCTAAACCTGCCTCTTCCATCTGTTCAATAACCAGTTGGTACTCGCCGCGCGCCTCATAAAGACCGGCGCGGCAGCGCACTAACACCTGCTGGCCATTAGCTGGGGTGAAGCGCACCCGGTTGTTGGAGCCGCGAAACATTGCGCAGCGCACCTGTGCCTGCTTATCTTTGAGGGTTAAATACCAGTGGCCAGAGCTCGGCTTGGCGAGGTTAGAGATTTCCCCCTCTACCCAAAGTGTGGGAAGTTGTGTCTCAATTAAATGGCGCACGCTGCGATTCAACTGAGAAACCGTCATCACTGTTTTAGTGGGGCTCTGAGTGGCGCTAAAGCTGTCTGGTTGAGCAATATTCATGTCGCCATTGTAGGGTTATCGGCGCGTCGCTGCACGCTGGCTGGATTTTAATTTTGGCCTCTACAAAAAAACAGAAAAATCAGAGGTTTATTGGTTTTAGGTGGCAGAAATAAACTTTGCTGAAAAACCCCTGGGTAGATTATAATGAGGCGCTTACTTTTTCTTCTACCTGCCGAGGTAAGCCACTCCCATGTTGCGAATCGCACACGAAGCACTCACATTTGACGACGTTCTTTTGATGCCCGGCTATTCCGAGGTTACCGCCAAGGATGTCTCGCTAGTCTCTCAGCTAACTAAAACCATCTCGCTTAATATCCCTCTGCTCTCCGCAGCCATGGATACAGTTACTGATGCCCGCTTGGCTATTGCGTTAGCGCAAGAGGGCGGTATCGGTATTATCCATAAAAGTATGACGATAGAGCAGCAGGCGCGGGCTGTCTGGAATGTAAAAAAATACGAGAGCGGTGTGGTGCGCAACCCAATCACTATCGAAGCCACGGCTACCCTCGGCGAGCTCAGCGAACTGTGTCGAGAGCAAGATATCTCAGGTTTGCCGGTATTTGATCAAGGCGCATTAGTGGGTATTGTCACCCGTCGAGATGTTCGCTTCGCCGCTGATATGAGTGCACCCGTTAGTTCAGCGATGACCCCCAAGGATCAACTGATAACGGTTAAAGAGGGCACCGACCCCAACGAAGTGCGCGCGCTGTTCCACAAAAATCGTATTGAGAAAGTTCTGGTTGTCGACGACGAGTTCAATCTGCAAGGTTTGATAACCGTCACTGATATCGATAAAGCGGAACAGTACCCCGACGCCTGTAAAGATGATCAAGGCCGCTTGCGAGTTGGCGCCTCTGTGGGTGTCGCTGGCGATACCGATGAGCGTATTGCCGCACTGGTAGCCGCTGGGGTGGACTTGTTAGTGGTAGATACTGCTCATGGCCATTCGCTCAATGTGCTCAATCGCGTTAGCTGGATTAAACAGCACTATCCGCAGGTGCAAGTCATTGGTGGCAATGTCGCCACTGCCGAGGGTGCCAAAGCACTGGCAGATGCGGGCGCCGATGCAGTTAAAGTGGGTATTGGCCCAGGTTCTATTTGTACTACACGTATTGTCACTGGTATCGGTGTGCCACAAATTACTGCCATTGCTGAAGCTGTCTCTGCCCTTGAGGGTACCGGTGTTTCTGTGATTGCCGACGGCGGTATCCGCTACTCTGGCGATATTGCCAAAGCGGTTGCTGCAGGCGCTGGCGCAGTGATGATGGGGTCGATGTTGGCCGGTACCGATGAGGCGCCCGGCGAGATCGAGATCTATCAAGGCCGCTCATACAAGTCGTATCGTGGCATGGGCTCGCTAGGTGCTATGTCGCAAACTCAAGGTTCTAGCGACCGCTACTTCCAAGATGCCAGCGCCGGCCAAGAAAAGCTGGTACCTGAGGGCATTGAGGGGCGTATTCCTTACAAAGGCCCGGTGGCGGCAATTATTCACCAGATGATGGGTGGCTTGCGTTCGGCGATGGGTTACACAGGTAGCCGCACTATTGACGAGATGCGCACCAAACCCAAGTTTGTCCGCGTCACCTCTGCCGGTATGGGTGAGAGCCATGTACACGATGTACAGATTACTAAAGAGGCTCCCAACTACCCGGTGGGTGGGCGTTAATTACAACTGTAACCAACTGTTAACAGAGAGCCGGCTGCGAGCCGGCTCTATTTTTTAATATGCCTTTGCGCACTTTGACAGAGTATTGACCATGGCCGATATCCACGCCGAAAAAATTCTTATCCTCGATTTTGGCTCACAGTACACCCAGCTAATTGCTCGGCGAATTCGCGAGATCGGTGTTTTCTCTGAGATTCGCCCCTGGGATATCAGCGTCGAAGAGATTGCCGAGTTTGGCCCGCGCGGTATTATCCTCTCCGGCGGTCCCGAGTCGGTCACCATGGGGGAGAGCTCACCCAAAGCCCCAGCGGGGCTTTTTGGAATGGGCTTGCCGGTGCTGGGTATCTGCTACGGTATGCAGACTATGGCCGCGCAGTTAGGTGGCCAAGTGGAAAGTTCTGCGGTGCATGAATTTGGTTATGCACAAGTCAAAGTGGAAATTGATAGCGCGCTATTTAAAGATATTGCCGACCACCTTACCGACGATGGCAAACCACTGCTCGATGTCTGGATGAGCCACGGCGATAAAGTGACGGCGTTGCCTGATAACTTCAGCCTGTTGGCCTCTACCCCCTCTTGCCCAATAGCGGCCATGGCAGATGAAAACCGCCATTTTTATGGCATTCAGTTTCATCCTGAAGTCACCCACACCTTGCAGGGTGGGCGTATTTTTGAACACTTTATTGTCAATGTTTGCGGCTGTGCGAAGTTGTGGACCGCCGCCGGCATTATCGAAGATCAAATCGCCCGCGTGCGCGAACAAGTCGGCAGCAACAAAGTACTGCTCGGCCTCTCTGGCGGGGTCGACTCCTCGGTGGTTGCCGCACTGCTGCACCGCGCTATTGGCGATAAGCTCACCTGCGTGTTTGTTGACAACGGCCTGCTGCGCAAAAACGAAGGCGACATGGTGATGGAGATGTTTGCCAACAACATGGGCGTCAAGGTGATTCGCGCCGATGCCGCCGATCTTTTCCTCGGCCGCTTAGAGGGTGTTAGCGACCCTGAGAAAAAACGCAAAGTGATCGGCAATACTTTTATCGAAGTGTTCGACGAGCACGCCACGGCGCTCACTGAGGTCAGCTTCCTCGCCCAAGGCACAATCTACCCCGATGTAATTGAATCGGCCGCCTCTAAAACCGGTAAAGCCCACGTGATTAAATCGCACCACAATGTCGGCGGCCTGCCCGACGATATGGTGATGGAGTTGGTGGAGCCGCTGCGCGAGCTGTTTAAGGATGAAGTACGCAAAATTGGCCTCGAGCTCGGTCTGCCTTACGACATGGTCTACCGCCACCCGTTCCCCGGTCCCGGCCTAGGAGTTCGCATTCTTGGCGAAGTGAAAAAAGAGTACGCCGACGTACTGCGCGAAGCGGATGCTATTTTTATCGAAGAGCTGCACAACGCCGACTGGTACCACAAAACCAGCCAAGCGTTTGCCGTGTTCCTGCCGATTAAATCTGTCGGAGTAGTGGGCGACGCCCGCCGCTACGAGTGGGTGATTGCCCTGCGCGCTGTCGAGACCATCGACTTCATGACTGCCCGGTGGGCACACCTGCCATACGAGCTTTTAGAGAAAGTTTCTAACCGGATCATCAACGAGATAGCTAACGTCTCACGGGTGACCTACGACGTTTCGAGCAAGCCCCCAGCGACAATAGAGTGGGAGTAAGAGGTGAAATAAAATTATAATAAAATCAACAGCTTAATAATTTCACACTTGTTTCACAGTTATCTAAACCCTTGTTCTATAGGGGTTTTTAATTTATTAATTTCACAAAATGTTTCACACTAGAGGCACTATTGCGTTTCATAAGGAACACTCGTGACTATAAATCAAAAAACTGATGCCAAATGGTTACTGGGGGAGAGAGGTGAAATCTACCGAATGTCCCGCAGTGGTGGTATCTACCAGTGTCGGGTTTGGATACCTACAGAAAAAAATACCTTAGACGTTCCCTGAAAACTACAGATTACGAAACTGCCATAGGTCGGGGAGAGAAACTTATCCTCGAGACCCATAGTGATATTTCATCGGGTAAAAAATTGTTCGGCATTACTTTGGGAGAGTTAGTGGACGAATACCTGAAGTGGAGAGAAAAGGACGTGGGGGTGGAAGGTGGTATCACGGAGGGTAGATTGGGGACTATAAAATCCCAGTGTCGTGCATTACTGAGAACTAAATCAGAAAAATTGAAGGTCGCAGAACTAGACAAAAACTCATTCTATGATTGGGGGCAGATGAGACGACAAGACAACCCCACTATAATGCCAATAACCATCCGTAATGAGACTGCTACCATAGGTTAAATATTCTCCTTTGCTTATAGAGAGGGGTACTCGCAGTTTCCCAAGATGATTTTCCGTGAAGTAAAAATCCCTAAAGGCGATGTGGTAAAAGAGATATTTTTGATAGAGAAAAAGGTGAATACGACAGACTTACCTCGTTTCTCCGAAGTTATGTGAGTAAGAAAAAATGTCCTGACCCTGACGAACGACTAGAACGTAATAAGATAAGAGACTATATCTACATTCTGTCTAATACTTGTATGCGTACGGGTGAGTTGCGACAAATGACTTGGAATGATGTTTTAGGTTACCGAGATGAGGTCGATGAGACAGGTAGAAAAGTCTGCCTCGTGAAACTACGAATAAGGAAGGAGACAACCAAGGTTCGGAATGAACGAACTATTATTGTTCGGGGTGGAGACTACATCAAACGATTGCAGTCTTATTCTCCTTACACTGAACCCGATAACTTTTTATTCACAAAAAAAACTGGAACTCTTCAGTTGGGAACTAGGGAACTCTACAAGCACTGGGATACAGTTATGCGAGGGATTGATATCCCCGATTATAGTGAAAGAAAGTTTTCTTACTACTCGCTAAGACACTTTGGTATCACTATGAGGATGGATGCTGGTGTTCCTATTGCTGATGTTGCTTATATCTCAGGGACTTCTTCCACGCATATTGAGAACCACTATCGTCACATTCAAGACGATATGATGGTTAGAGGTGCTAAGAGAAATTTTAACCAATCCATTGAGGGGCGTTTTCAACCCGACTATTCAGGTAAATAAGTCGCAATGAAACACCTAAGTGGTTAAATCTATCGTCTAATTGATAAATGCATAGTCGTTGGGTAACGTCCTCTATTGAAACTATTTAAGGAAAGGAATTACTTGTGAAACCATTAATTTTATCCCCATCAAGGATTACTGACTTGAAACCAAACCGTATTTTCATAACCTGTCTTTGTTTTATAATGTTAATTCTTACTTCAACAGCGTTTTCCGAAGCGCCAGTGCTGGTTGAGCGACAGGGGATTTATTATCCGGTGAACTCTCAAAAACCGTACACGGGCAAGCAAACCCTTTTTCATCATAACAAACAAATAAAGAGGATATCGAACTTCAAAAATGGAGTACCTGAAGGCGCCTATATTAACTACCACCCGAACGGTCAATTGGAACAAGAGGGTAACCAAATAAACGGAAAACTTGAAGGCGACTATTTTTGGTATTTCATAAATGGTCAACTTAAACAAAAAAGTCTTTTTAAAAATGGTTTGTTACACGGTATGACAAGTTATTATCGTAAGAACGGAACTTTAGAGACGAAGAAAGAGTATTTGGCAGGTCAATTGAACGGTAAAATTGAGTGGTATGATGAAAACGGCAAGTTACGCGGGGTATGGGAGAATGCAAGAATGAGTATTTTTGATTTTCCAATACCTTGGTGGGGGCAGACAGTTTACTACACTCCAAGTGGCGAGGTTTATGAGCGAAAGTATTGGTTGGATGGCGTAGAGATTGACTATGACCCGGGAGATGAATTTAGATAAACAGAAACTTCTGTCAGGTTGGGATGCTACAATCGAAACTCCGCAACCAGTGCTAAAAACTCGTCATATATTTGATATTTCATACTAACTCGCCATCTCACTGAGAATGAATTTGCTAAAAGTTATTTGGGCACATCAAGAAGTTATCTATGTAATAGAAGAAATAAGAATAAAGATGTCAGTAACGACGTGGCGTTGAACTTGTACTGTGTACTGATCAAAAAAGCGAACCAATGGAAAGTATCAGCCAGCAGGGAGATCCTCCGTAGCTGCACTCTGTCTGTCTGACAGGGGTCTGTTATTTACTGCGCCATCACAGATACGGCGGTTTTTTTTACATCTAAAGACGGCCGAGACCTCGAGCTAACATGCATACCTTTGATGCTATTGAATTTGCTGCCGTTAAAAATCTATAGTGATTGAGTTGGTTTTTGCTCTCGAGCAACAAATGGCTATCTCACTCTGGCTGGCGTGTTCTTCATCAGTCAGGAATTTGTCTCGGTGTTCGGCCTCTCCCTCGACAAGTGGTAAAATGCAGGCTCCGCACACTCCGTCTTCACAAGAGTACTTAGGATCATATCCCTCTCGTTGAAGCGCCGTTAAAATCGTTTCCTGCTCACCTACCTTAATCTCACCGCCGCTTTGAGCGAGGTGTACTATAAAGTCACTGCCGCTGAGTTCAATGTCATTATTTGAAAAGTACTCTACATGAAGTCGATCTAGGCAATTTTGCGCAGACATGGCTGCCTCGATTGGCTCGAGAAATGCGCTAGGGCCGCAGGCGTATACATGTGCGTCGGGCTGCAGGTCTTGGAGTGTTTTTGCTACATTTAGTCGCGTTCCCTCACTGGATATGTGTTGTTGGCAGGCGTCAGCCCAGGGGCGTGTCGCTAGCCAGTTTAGATAAGCAGCTTGATCAGGCGCCCGAAAGGCGTACCTAAAGTCTAAGGGGATATTGGCTGCATGAAGGGCATCGGCGATACTCATCAGCGGTGTTATGCCTATTCCTGCAGACATCAGGATAGCTCTACCATCCTGCTGCAGTGAGAACTTACTCTTGGGAGCCGACAATTGGAGTTCTGTGCCCACCTGCACATCGTCGTGAATACATAGTGAACCGCCCCGCGAATCCGATTCTTTAAGCACCGCAATTGTATATTGTCCGTTATCGCAAGGCACTAGCGAATACTGACGCTCCATTCCATTAGGCAAGGTTATATCAAGGTGGGCTCCCGGCTGCCAATCCTCCCAATGGTTCGGTGTCAAACGCAGCTGAACAATATCTTTGGTAAGGATTTCCTTGCTAACAACTTTGGCTTTAATCATGGTTGAGGGGTTCTGTTTGTCCTTGAAGCTGTGAGATTAAATATCATGCAGATAAATTAGTCAGTATTTTACTATCCTAGGCCGAGCTGAGCGATCCAAAGCCCCGAGGTTGGTCAGCCAGAGGTAGTCTCACTTTCCCAACACTGGACGAGCGGCTGAAAAACACAGTATTACTTGGCACTTATCAGGCGTTTGATAATTCTGCGTGCTCTATTGGCACCAACGTCAACATGAATATCAAGTATGGCTTTCTGGCCGAAACGTTGCATATTGGCGTATTGAGCTTCAATAACGACTTTGTCTTCGTCAAATGTTTCAGCAGTTTGTTCGATAACCAGCTGCATTGTTTCAGCGGGATTATTCGTTGGATTGCTTGCCTGAGTCCATATGTAAAAACTTGTTTCCGCAGTTTGAGGAGTCACACCATGGAAGCCTCTTAGGTGAAAACCACCACGATTGGGATCATCTAGAGATTCAGTATTAACATCGACTGCACCGGTCCAGATTTCAAGATGTGACGGATAAAATACAATCTCTTGCCAACGATCCACCTGTCCTGCAAACGGATAGGCTGCGGTATAAGTTGGCGGCGGTGTCGAGTTAGGCATGTAGCGAGTCACTCGCACCGAATCACCTTCGCTTTCCACTTTCATTTCAGCGTTCATATGGATTTTCGCATTTCCGCCTATAGTATTAGCGTGGACATAGCCAAGGTGACTGAGGTCTAAAAGATTGTCATGTATTAACTGATACGGCGCTTCATAGTGGTAAACATCACCGTCAAACAAGTAGCGCTTATCAGTGTGAACAGAATACTCTGGTGGCTCGCAACTAGGCTCTGAGTCCAGTTCAGAACCAAACCATATCCAGATCAGCGGGCCTTTTTCTATTGCGTGATAAGCAGTTACTTTTGCTTTTGATGGAATCTTTTCTTGTCCTGGAATTTCGATGCAGGCCCCTGCGCAATTAAACAGCAGACCGTGATATCCGCAACGCAACCCAGATTCATCAACGGTCCCCAGTGACAGAGGTAGTGCTCTGTGACAGCAGCGATCTTCAAGTGCCCCGATTTGACCGTCTTGTGTTCTAAACAAGACTACCGGTTCGTTTAGCAAGGTGCGCGCTAAGGGTTTATCGCTAACTTCTGCACTCAATGCGGCTACGTACCACATGTCCAGAGCAAACTCTGAACGAGTGGGCGCACTTGTTACCATGACATCATTGGAGCTTGCCACTTGATTTCCTCCTAGGGAATACTTTTCAATATCGAAGACGAAGGTATGCCTGCCGCTGATATTAGGTTTACCATTTGTGTTAAATACGGCTGTAAGCTCTCTTCGACCAAGGGAATATGACTCAGCTAGATCGGCTTCGCCACAACCGCGATACTGTCAGCGGTCGCTTGACTGTTATCAATCAGAGGCCCTTTGCCAAGTTGTCCTAAGCAAATGCCAAGGCTGCTCTTAACGATGTAATCACAGCGTTCGAAGCGACGATCTCTATAATTCTTAAAGGCTTCTTCAGGGCTTGATGCTTTTGTCAGCTCGTCGGCTAGTACAAGCGCATCTTCGATGGCCAATCCGGCACCTTGCCCTAAGTGCGGCGTTGTAGAATGCACAGCATCGCCTAGTAATCCGATGCGGCCACTGTGCCAATCGCCCTCTAGCATCAGCCACTCTAGTGGACGATAGACGACGCCTTGATGGTCTGTAATCTCATCTGCAAAGTGGTGCAAAGTAGGGCAGGCCATATTCAATCGCGCCTTCATTTCATCTACAAGCGTCGACTTTTCAAAATGAGGATTCTCTGGCTCTGGCGTTGTCACATACATATATATCTGCTCTTGCGACATTGGGACCAGGCCCACTCCGACTCGACCGTTATACACGTGGAGGCCTTCCATATCTTTAGGTCGGTCGAAGTTATACCGCCAAACCGATTGGCCGGTAAATTCAGGGCCGGGGGCTTCTGGGAAAATAGCTTGGCGAGTTTGAGAATAAATCCCATCGGCACCAATGACTAGATCATATTTTCCTTGACTGCCATCACTAAAAGTAACCTCAACAAAGTCAACGCTGTCATTAATTGTTTCTGCTGTCAGGCCAAGACGGATGTCGGCTCCGGATTTCTTAGTGCTTTCAGCGAGAACTCGCTGAAGAGCAGGGCGTGCAATACCGACATTTGCTGGATAGCCTTCAACAAGGGGTGGTAAAGGTATTTTTGCAACCTCCATTCCATTTGGCGCAAAGATTTTGACATGATCAAAACCATAGCCGGCATCAATATAGTCATCAATCACCCCGAGCTCATACATGGCCCGGATTACATTGTTTTGTTGAATAATACCGACACCGTACACTGTCCACTCTGGGTCTTTTTCAATTATCTCAACATCATAGCCTTTTTTACTGAGTGCTGTCCCTGCGGATAATCCACCAATTCCGGCGCCTATAATTAGTACTTTCCAAGGATGGTCGGAGCCTCGGAATGAAAGAGTATTTTTGTTCATTTATTTTTCCCTTGTTTTGTTACACATTGGTCCATTGGTCCAAAGAGTGGCTTATCATCGAGCCCTCTCGTCTCCATCCGAACCCGATCACCAAACGACATGAAGGGTGTTTGTATCTCTCCAAGCTCAATCAAATCAATTGCACGACGTTCAGAAATACAGGATGACCCCACTGCCTTGTAGTCTTCATTTGAAACAGTCCCAGAACCTATAACAGTTCCGGCGGGCAGGTCGCGTGTCGCAGCGGCATGAGCTACCAATTCATGAAAGCCATATTCCATTTCATTGCCAACCGTTTCCCCAAATCGCTCGCCATTGAGGTCGACTCGAAGCGGTAAATGAATTTGTCCTTCGCGCCATGCCTGGCCCAGCTCTTCTGGTGTTATAGCTACACCTGCCATGCTGCAAGCAGGTTTGCCCTGTACCCAGCCAAAGCCAGTTTTCATTTCGTCGACGGCAATCGTACGCAAACTCCAATCATTGAGTTGCACTATGAGCTTTATGTGCTGCATGGCATGCTCTGAGGATACGCCCATAGGAACCGCGTCGACAATCACGCCAAATTCGCCTTCAAAATCGATACCGCCATCCTCAGAAGGAAAAGGAATGTCATCAGATGGACCAAAAAAGCAGTCGGATAATCCCTGATACATCAATGGCTTTTGTGCATCGATAGGCGGGAGGTTATAGGCTTTTTCCATTAACTTTCCATGCTGCGGAAAAGCAGACCCATCCAGCCATTGCCAAGTGCGAGGCAGAGGGGCGGTGGCAGTCTTTGAATCAAAGGGCTGCCCAGCGTCTCCGTCGCTCCCATTGAGTGCCTTCGACAGCTGTCTTAGGTCCTGTTCAACATGATTCCAGTTTTCTATGGCTGATAAGAGATTGGGTGCAATACTTTCAGCGCTTATACAGCGTTGATTATCATCGGATACAACCACCAACGTACCATCGCGACTATTAGACTTTAATGTGGCAAGTTTCATTGTGCGCTGTCCTGAGAAGATGCAAGTTCTGGGCTGAATTTACCGTCAACCAGAACAAAGACGATGCGGCAATTCCTATCTGACCGATTTGCCCATCCGTGATTAGTGCCTCGCTGAATGATGATATCGCCGGTTTTACAAAGCGTTTCACCCTCATCCATAATCAAAACGATTTCGCCATCCAGCACAATTCCGTAATCAATGGTTTCGGTCTTATGCATATGAGCATGACGTTCACTTGTACCACCATCAGCCACAGCATTACCGGCGCCTATTTCTGCAAAGTGCGCGATACGCTCTTCAGGAGACAGGTCAGCGAAGCTTTCATCATCTGGCGGAATATCGAGTATGCGGATGCGGGTGCCATTTTCTGGCGGTACCAGTTGGATTCCTTCCTCATGAGGCTCTCCGCTTGCATGATCAATTAGCGCGGGGCTGGCTGTGGTATTCCAAAGTTCATAAAACATTGGACCCGTCTCGCCACCGATACGCTGCACGCGAGGCGCCGGACCATCCTCTTGGATGATCGCTTGTCCTTCAGAATTATGTCCCGTGACAATGCGTCGGGGGATAGTGTTTTCCATTATATTGTCCTCCTTGCTGAATTTTTCCTGCAAGACCATTTGACGAAAGCAATCCACAGTCGCGCAAGGTTCCGGCTGATTTTGCCGCAGCTCTCGGTTTGCTATTAACGTCTCTGGTCCCCTAGGGTATCGGCGAACCAGTCAGCGATATAATCCCTGCCATAGGACATATTGTCCGCTCCAACGTGCTCGACACCGCCTTCTCTAGCAGTGAAGATTTTTAGTTCTGGCTTGATGGAATTGGTCATTTGCTCAAATGCCTGGTGGGCATATTTCACATTGATCTGGCGATCATTGGCACCGTGGGTAATTAGGAATGGCATTTTGATTCGGTCCATATGACCGTTCATATCCATACCCTCAATCTTTTTGAAAAAATCTTCTTTGTCTGTTGCGCCAAAGACCCAATAGACATGTTTCCAATAGTGCGGAACTGGGTTTTCACCTTCGCTATCGAGGCGACCCATTTGCACTTCATACCAGTTGTGATTGGCGCCCCAAACGGCAGCTGAAGCAAAGCGCGGCTCGTAGGCCGCAGCTCTCGCTGCGAAATGACCGCCTAGAGAGATACCGGATACTCCGACACGCTCCCCATCGACGTCATCACGCCCAGCTAGGTATTCGTAACAGGGCGTTGCCCACTCCTCCGCATAGGGTGTCGCAGGGAGGTTATGCAGGCGCAGAGTCTCTCCGGTTCCTGGTTGATCTACACAGAGCGTGGATATACCTCTTTTAGCCAGTGCATGGGGAAGCCAAGACCAAAAAAGAAGTTCTTTGCTGCTATCGAGACCATTGGTAAAAAGAACGCAGGGCGCGGGGCCATCAACGCCTTCTGCGCGGGTAAAGAGCGCTGGTATAACCGCTCCTTTGTAGGGGATTTCGACACGTGTGCAATTTTCACCGCTGAGTTCGACATATTGTTTAAAGGCTGACTGGGCTTTGGCAAAGGTCGCTGCTTTACCTGGCTGCCCTGCACCCTGCATTCTCTCTGCCGTGACGTAGTACAGACTGGCTCGGCGAAATTTATCCGCTGCGGATAAATTTCTACCGCGTTCTAAGTCTTCATTGGCGAGCTCAGACAGAGTATCAGCCTTTTTCGCCCACTCTTTCATAAATGCCGGTGTTCCGGCATCAGCGCCTTCATCAGCGGCACGTTTAATCGGCTCGCACATATCCACGATTTCGCCAAGCTCTGCGCCGCTGGCAACAGCGATTGAAACGGAAAGATTCCAGATATAATTTGGGAAAAACTCACATAAAGCCATAATCTAGGCCTCCGGAGCTGTGAACAGCCCATTATTTGTTACTGACTTCGGCATAGTCGCGGGACCGCCCACACCAATACCCCATTGATCCATGATTTCCTTGCTAGGCTTGTGGACAGTTGCAACCCAGTTATCGTCGTCGACTCTTTCTAGTTCGGATGTATATTCAACGACATAGCCTCCAGGAGTAGCGAAGTATGAGAAAACGTTGTTTCCGGCTGTATGGCGCCCGGGTCCCCACAAGATATCACTTTCGTGGCTGCGCACTCGTGCGATGCTTTTCATCACTGAATCAATATCGGGAACATCATAAGCCACGTGATTAAATGCCGGTGGCCCCGGCAAAATGGCAAGACGGTGATGCCATTCATTGCAGCGCAAAAAGCACATAAAATCTCCCAGCCAGTCGGACACGCGGAAGCCCAGAGCTTTTTCGTAAAACTCAACGTATTCTTGAGGGTTTGGAGCATGCAGCACGACGTGACTTATTTGTTCAGGACGAGGTTCGCCAGGCTGTATCGTGTCCGCTATGCGGGTTTCAAAACCGGTACATACCTCGATGGTGAATCCGATTGGGTCAAAGAAGCGGAAACCATAGCCACCGCCAAGTTCACTCATCTCATGGGGTTGACTGATAATCTTGCCGCCAGCTTGCTCAACTTGCTGAGCCAAAGCGTCAACCTCAGAGCGATCAACCGCACTCCAGCTGATAACATCAATTCTCGGTTCAGCGCTCGGTCTTAGTCTGACGGAATATGCTGCTGAACTGCCGGGTACAGCCAGATATATCATGCCATCATCGCTGGGCACCTCAATGAGTTGCCAGGCATCTGTGTAGAATTTTTTTTCTGCTTCGATATTTGTGACACCGTAACCTACGTATCGTATTTCATTGACGCGAGCCATATGTTGTTTCTCCAAGATTTTCTAAGATTGTGCTGCCATGTATCCGGCGGCCTAAATTTTCTTACTGCTAAAAGCGGGGCATTAAGCCTTCTGATTGAAGGAGTGCCTCCGCATCATTTTCTCTCGAAATTGCGCGCTGCACAGCTGGCATTTCGAGGGTTCGTGAATAGTGAGCTGTAATAGCTGGAAACGGCACGGGATCAAATCCAGCGCCAGTGATGCGAAACCAAACCCAATGTAAGTAGGCATCGATTACCGACCAGTGGTCGCCGAGTATCCAAGGTTGGCGAAGCAAGTCAGCTTCTATCTGTTGCAGTTGCTCAGAGATATTTACTGTTGCCATGTCGACAACTCGCTGAGAAGCACCCTCAAGATCGCAAAAAAAGTGTGGCATTCTGATTCGAGTAACAAGGGGATGCAGGTCAGCGCTAAATCTTACAAGAGCACTCATTACTTGCGCCTGGACCAAACTTGAATTTGACTCAGGTAAGAGATTGGCTTGCGGATAGGTCTTCGAAAGCCAGATTAAAATTGCAACGTTTTGGGGGATCGGCGTTCCATTAACAACCAAAACTGGGATTTTGCCGCTTGGGTTAAGGTTCTTGAACTGAGGAGATTTATGTTCCCCCTTTTTAAACCGCATCACTTGGGTACGAAAGGGCACACCAATAGTCTCCAGAGCAATCAATGGAACTCTAGAGCAGGCGCCTGGGGCAATGTGTAGGCATAGGTCAGTCATTTAGCGCTGCGCCTAAAAACATTGAACTGTAAAGCTTAACCATTACTTAGTTTTCCCCTAAATCCTGCAGAAAAGTCGCAAAAATTCTAATGAAGGGTATTATTGGGTCAAGCCATAAGATTATAAAAGTTGATTGTTTTTATGTATTTTGATTTGTTTTAGTGATAGCTACTTCTTTGATTTTCTGCAGAATATATTGAATGCCTGGGTCGTTAGAGCGGGCGCTATGGACTTGCACGTGTTCTTTTATGGAGGGAAAGCTAAATGGCAATGGTGCTGTGACTATAGGAACTCGCGTAGCGAAAATATTAGCCAAACGTTCATGCATTACCGTTAATCTATCTGTTCCGACAACCATTTCTGGGGCTAGAAGGAATGAGCCGACCAAGATGTCTGTATCCCTGGATTTCTTGTGCGCTTCGAGTTGCTGGTCGGACACTGAAATGGGGCGGCGGCTGCCAAGCTTTACGACCACATGTCCTGAAGTATAAAAAGTTTCCTCTGTCATAGCCTGTGTGAAAACTGGGTTTGATTGGCAGCCTACGATCACGAACCGATCTTCGAAGAGAAGCTCTGAAGGAAATTCATCAGAGATCATTTGTTCGGGTAGTATCACCAAATCGATGCTGCCCTGTGACAACAACTCATGAGTTGAATCCGCAGGGGGCACGATTTCCAGCTGTATATTAGGCGCTACGTTTCGCAAATGCCTAATTAGGGGGACAAAAATGACCTGAGCCAGATAGTCAGATGCAGTGATAGTAAATTTACGCGATGTGGTTGCAGGGTCAAAAAATGCGGTTTTGGAGATCAACGCTTCCACGCTGGCAAGCACGGCTTTTAATTCTTGGTGAATAATAAGTGCGTGAGGTGTCGAGACCATTCGCTTGCCGTGCTGCTTGAGGATGGGATCGTTAAAGTATTCACGCAGCCGTCTGAGAGCCGCGCTCATAGCGGGCTGGCTTAAATGCAGTCTCTCGGCGGATCGCGAGACGCTTCTCTCGTCCAGCAAAACATCAAGTGCCAAAAGCAAATTTAGATCTAAACCTTTTAAGCGCATTTGTTATCTCTAGTTAGATTATTTAAGTTACCAGACTAATCCATAATAATTTTGTATGCAATATGATAAAAACAATAAATTTTACCAATGGCAGCGTAACAGCTACGGTTCAGGAGCGGTAAATCAAGTACAAATAATAAACAATAAAACCCAGGAGTTAAGCATGAATAAGGTAGCACTATGTACAACAAGCGCGACCATTCTTAGTTTGGCGCTCGCTGTTTCGACTACATCTGCGCAGTCCGCCGCTGAGCCCAAAGCTAACGAAAATGCGGGCATTGAGGAAGTTATTGTAACAGCTCAGCGCCGAGCACAGTCGCTTCAGGATGCCGCACTAGCGGTACAAAGCTTTGATAAGGATGCGCTCACTCAGTCGGGAATCGAGTCCGCAACTGATCTTGGCATACTCTCTCCCGCCTTGGGGATCAGCGCAGGTGGCGGTCCATTGGCAAGCTTCTTTGTTCGGGGTGTTGGTGCTCTAACGGTCAATCCATTGACCGACTCGGCTATCGCTCAGAACGTTGATGGTGTCTATCTAGGTCGCTCGAGTGGTGCTGCAGGCCAGGCTTTATTTGACCTTGAGCGTGTCGAATTACTTAAGGGCCCCCAGGGTACTCTCTACGGCCGTAACGCCACTGGTGGTGTTGTTAATTACATTCCAAATAAGCCGGTTCTGGGTGAGAATTCAGGATACATGCAAGCCGAAGTTGGTAACTACTCTAAATTAGGCCTGCAGGGCGCAGCCAATATTGCTGTTTCAGACGATGTTGCGATTCGTATTTCTGGCAATAAGCTGGAGCGCGATGGCTTCTCAGATGATGGAACCAATGATCAGGACTCGTTTGGTTTACGCGGACAGCTGTTATTTAATGCCAGCGACAAACTTTCTATCCGACTAGCTGTAGATCATTCTGAAGTGAGTGGCAAGGGTGCCGGTGGTGATTTGTATGGAACCTACAGCAACACTCCTGGATCACTTTCTGAATTCACACCAACAGGTCTGCCGATTGATAGTGGTCCTACAGATGCAGGCGCCAACGCCATTCGAGAGGGCGTATTACACACCCCTTCATTTGCGCCTTTTCAGCCTATAGATGGGGAGGACCTGTATCAAGATATCAGCTGGACGGGTTTCTCAGCTGAAATTAATTATCAGACTGATGTTGGTACGCTAACGTTTATCCCTGCATACCGCGAGTCAGAGCAGGATTACCAGTTTTCTGGCCCAGGATTTGCCCCCGCAAAAACTGCCGAGGAAAATAATCAGACGTCGTTTGAGCTCCGCTTTGCCACAGACTTAGAGGGTCCCTTAAACGGTATACTTGGTGCCTTTCATATCGACGAAGAAATTAGTACCAGTACTGTATTCGCTCAAAACTACGCATCTCCGATACAGAATTATGACAACGGCGGCGATAGTTGGGCGGTCTTTGCGCAGGGCACATTTGACCTTTCCGAAACCTTTCGTTTGAACGCTGGTGTTCGCTACACAGAAGACAGTAAATTTGTTGGCGGTATCAGTGATACATTTGTCACCTTCTGTGGCGGTGCGCCGTTTACGGGTAACTTCTTGACTCCTGGGCCACCACCATTCAATCCCTTTGTCAATGGCTGTGACTCTGGCGAAATACCTGCGCAACCGGTGACCAGTGATCGCGATGCGTTTATTCAATATTTTGTCGATGAAGGGTTGATCGCTGCAGATTCTGTAGCGGATATTCCGGGTCGGGGTCGCCCTCCAGTCTACAACTTTAATTTACCAGGCGGCGTGCCTCCCACTGACGACAATCCAGAGCCGATTCTTGCTGCAATTGTGAATGTGGGTGATGGCGAGTTAGCGGCCGATCTTAGCTACAGCGAGACGACCTATAGACTCGGCGCCGAATGGGATTGGGCTGAAAGCAACCTTCTATACGCCACCTTTGAAACAGGCTACCGCGCTGGTGGTGTCGATCTTGCAGTTGGGCCGGCGTCAACCTATGATTCAGAGTTTATCGATGCGATCACGATAGGTTCTAAGAACCGCTTTTTGGATAACACTTTGCAAGTCAACGCCGAGCTGTTCCTATGGAAATATGATGGCCAGCAGGTCACGTACTTTACTACCCTAGAGGGTGCTTCAGCTTTCCCAATTGCGAATGCCGATGCAACCATTCAAGGTCTGGATCTTGATGTTATTTGGGCGGCGACAGGTAGTACAACATTCGGCTTAAATGTGCAGTATCTGGAAGCCTCTTATGACAAGCTGGCGCTGATTTCAGATCCGGGCAGGGGTCGATTTGGCTGTTCATCTAATGGTGTTAGTGATGATGATATCGAGAGCTATGATTGCTCGGGAAGCGACATGCTGTATTCTCCTGAAATTGGTGCGGATTTAAATGTAAATCACGTCATCGACTTGGCAAATCATCAGGTGTCTCTGACAGCAATGGTTTCCCATAGATCAGAGCAGCAAACCAACTTCCTGCTACTCGAAGATACTAAGTCGGATTCGTATACGACGTTGAACCTTGATGCAACGCTCTACTCAGGTGATGAAAATTGGTCTGTTTCGGCCTTCGTGAGAAATGCGACTGACGAGCGATTTATTGTCAATACCAATGTCTCAAACCGCGGATTGACTTATGCTATTTTCTCCCCGCCGCGCACTTACGGTGTTAGGTTTATGGCTAGCTTTTAGTAGTTAGGAAACGTAAGTATTAATAGGCCTTGCTCATGACTTTCGAGTTGTGAGCAGGGCTTATTATTTATAAGAGGTTAAGGTAAACCTAATTTTTTTCTGCCCCTCCAGTCGTTATCAGAAGAGCGAGTTAATATGAAACTCATACCAAACGTTATCTGCCTTGTTATTTCTCTGGCGTATTCTGGAGTAATTAGTGCTTTAGGATCGACTGAGAGTATCTCAGATGAGTTGGTAAAAGTTGATAAGCCAAATATTCTTCTTATCGTTGCCGATGATCTTGGATTCTCTGATCTTGGGGCTTTTGGTGGCGAAATTGAAACGCCCAATCTTGACGCCCTAGCAACATCTGGGGTACGACTTACAAATTTCTATGCAACTCCAAGCTGTTCCCCGACTCGGTCCATGCTACTGACAGGCCAAGATAACCATCCTGCTGGCATGGGCGCTATGGCTGAAGCTCTGCAAACATTTTCGATTCTAAAGGGCAAACCAGGTTACGAGGGTTATCTCAAACCAGAAACCACAACCATTGCCGAAGTGCTTTCCAATGCCGGCTATAGGACGTTAATGAGTGGAAAATGGCATTTGGGTAGTCAGCCTAACCAGCAACCAACAGAGCACGGTTTTGATCGTGCCTTCGCCTTAATGCAGGGAGGTGCCGATCATTTCGGTGCCGGCCAAAATGGTGGTCCAGCCCTTCAGCCAGCGACTTATACCGAGAATGGTCGGCCAGCCGAATTTCCCTTGGGTTCCTATTCAAGCGATGTCTATGCCGAGCGCTTAATCGATTATCTTAAACTCGAAGATAAGCCAGATCAGCCATTCTTTGCCTATTTGGCCTTTACCGCACCGCACTGGCCATTGCAGGCGCCAGCGGAACTGATTGAAAAATATAAGGACCGCTACAATGCGGGTCCAGAGGCTTTACGCTCCGCTCGTTTCGAGCGTATGAAGCGTTTGGGATTAATCGATAGCGCCGTTCCAATATCGAGTCTTGTTGTACTTGACGACTGGCAGAAGCTTTCAGAGCAGCAGCGTAAGGTCGAATCTCGCAATATGGAAATCTACGCTGCCATGGTGGACTCGCTGGATCAGAACGTGGGTAGAGTGTTAGATCATTTGCGTGTCTCTGGAGAGTATGACAACACCGTTATTATTTTCATGTCGGATAATGGGGCCGAGGGTATCGGAGCTAGGCCACTTATAGGTAGAACCTCTAACTCAACGCCTCCGCAGCACAAAGCCGCGGTTCTTGCAGCGATTAATGCAGGCAATTCAGACCTGTCGAAGATGGGGACCGGGGAGAGCTTTATTACCTATGGTAGTCAGTGGGCGCAAGCGGCAATGGCACCTTTTCGAAAGTCGAAGGGAGATACAGAAGAGGGTGGTGTGAGAGTGCCTGCCTTTATCTCGGGCCCTGCTATAAAAGGCCAAAGAATTATCTCAAGTCCGCTGTCTGTTCGTGATGTTATGCCAACAGTACTGGACATTACACATACAGCTTACAGTGACGTATCTGAAGCCCCAGTAACAGCCGCTGGTGTCATCTCTATGCCCTCTGCGAAGTCATGGAAGCCGATATTAGACGGATCGTTGGAGTCTGTGCGCTCTGACACTGACGCAATTGCCTGGGAGCTCCACCTGAAACGCGGTATACGAGTTGGAGATTGGAAAGCGGTGTATGGCAAAGATACTGGTGACCGTTCTTCGCCATCCTCTTGGAAGCTCTACAATCTTTCAGATGATATAGCTGAGAGCAACGATGTCAGCGCAGAAAATGGTCAGGTCTTAGAGCGTCTTGTAGCTGCTTGGGGTGCATATGCTAAACAGAATGGTGTATTTGTGCCGGGGCCCCCGCAGCAAAAGAGTGAGTGAGATTTTAGTAAGGTTGAGCCAAATTTTGACGCTTGGATAGATCAGAAAAGTGATCGAGGTTAAACAATAATGCAGTCTATGCCCGCTTAGGCGGGCATGGGTTCAACATCAAGTTAGAAGGCCCTGCTCCAATAATAACGTCGGTTTTCACTATTTAAGATTTTCGCGAAATCACTTCTCGACCATTTGTTGGATTTTTTCCAGCACTTCCATGGTAGAAAGAATTTGGCCAACTGATCCATTGGGCTCTCGGCCTTCTTTAATGGCTGAAAAGAATTCCCGCTGCATCAGTTCGATTCCATTAGTGGATATATCAATATCGGACACGTCGACAATTTCGCCTCTCCCAGTTTTCATATCATCGTAATAGGCAGTGTAAGTTCCGTTGTCGCAAATGTAGCGAAATTCAGTTCCGAGTGGTCCATCATTGTTGAAGGAAAGAGACAGGTTACAAATTTTTCCACCGGTGGTTCGCATCACCACTCCCATGTCCATATAGATTCCCAAGTCTGGGTTCACTGGGCCTGCCACCGCATATACATCTGCGATGTCTTCACCTGTTTGATACCTGAATAGATCGATTGAGTGGGCTGCATGGTGCCACAGTAAATGGTCGGTCCAGCTGCGGGGCTCGCCCAGCGCATTGACATTGCTACGACGGAAAAAGAAGGTTTGAATATCCATTTGTTGGATATTGAGTTCTCCGCTCGCCACTCTGTTGTTCACCCACTGGTGTGGAGGATTAAAGCGACGGACATGTCCGACCATTGCGGTTAACCCAGTCGCTTTTACTTTTTCTGTAAGAGCCCTTGAGTCCTCAATATTATCTGCCATGGGTATTTCAACAAAAACGTGTTTCCCCGCGTCCAACACCTGCATAGCCTGAGCCGCATGCATCGGGGTGGGGGTCACTAAAATCGCCGCTTCCACACCCGGTTGGCTTAGGCACTCACCGAGGTCCAGTGACCAATGAGGGATACCGAAATCTTTTGCAACATCACCTGTAGCGGACTCAACGCCACCGGCCAGTGATACCACTTCTATATTTTCAATGTTTCTCAGGGCTTCCAAATGCTTTCGACCGAAAGCACCTTCTCCAGCAACAACTATTTTCATTTTCCATTCTCCAGCACAATGTGTCCGAGTGCCGTATTTGACGCGGGCACGTGATAATGACGATGTAATTCTTTAGGGTTTGTCAGTGCGCCTAACATAACCAGCCACATGACTAGTTCAATCCCCTCTGAGCCTGCCTCACGCAGGTATTCGATATGCGGTATTTGACGCAAGCGTTCAGGGTCTGCAGTTAGATCATCCAAAAACGTCTGATCCCATTTTTGATTGATCAATCCTGCCCGGGGACCCTGGAGTTGGTGACTCATTCCACCAGTGCCCCAAATTTGCACGTTGAGATCGCTGGGGAAGCGCTCAACTGCGCGTTTAATGGACTGTCCCAGACGGAAACACCGATCGCCGGAGGCGATAGGGTAGGTCACTACATTGATCATGATGGGAACAATTAGCGCTGGCCAAGCGTCAGGTTGACCGAATATGGCCGAGAGCGGCACTGTGAGACCATGATCGACATCCATCTCGTTAATGATGGTCATGTCGAACTCATCCAGAATAAGATTTTCAGCAATATGCCACGCCAAATCGGGATGATTCTTGATCTTTGGCACGGGTCTAGGCCCCCAACCTTCGTCGGCGGAGGTGAACTCTTCCGCGCAGCCAATGGCGAATGTTGGAATAATCTCTTGCCCAAAAGCCGATGCGTGATCGTTATACACAAGAATCACAACATCTGGTCTGTTCTCTGGCTTTGCAATCCACTCTTTTGTCCAATCGTAGCCTGCAAAAATAGGCTTAAAATAGGGTTCGTCACATTTGCCTTGGTCAATGCCGACGCCAATCAGTGGAACGTGACTTGTGGCGACACCCGCCGTTATTTTAGCCATGCTATTTGCCCTCTTTTATCGATCGAACGCCATCTGGCGACCGGCCACCGGCTGCCATCATGGCTTGGTAATCCTCAACCGTCATACCGGTCATGGTTGACACGGCTTGAACAAAAGAGAGGCCGTCGGTTGAAAATACTTTTGCGAGGTAGTAAATATTGCCGCCCAAGGCGAGGAGTTGGTTATAGTCGCGGGCCAGAAGCGCGGCTTTTTGTTCGGTCGTGATTTTCCAATCGCGCAAGTAGTCCTGTTCGTTAGCGAGCCATCTTTTGCGATTTTCGGGCTTCATAAGTGACATACAAAACTGATTGAGCCAGTAACCTTTCCTCGCTCTCTCTGCTGTGAAGACAAGTGTGCCAGGAATATCACCGAAAGCCGCTTTGTAGTCTTGATTATTTCTATCCATTTTCGATTTCCATCAATTTAGAAATACTGCGTCTGGCATGGGCGCCGCCGGAATCAATGGAAAGAACCCTCAAGGACATATCAGGATTATCGGCAATTGATTGCTGTTGACACTCAAGTATCTCTATATCTTCGTGAAAGATTGCCGCTTGTCCGGCTCGGATACGCTGTGTCAGGCCTTGGTCGTCAATTCTGAAATTACGTGCCATGCCCCAGAAGTAGTGACAGCTCTCTTCGGTTTCCGGTGTCATAGAATCGATAACAAATCCTCGTACGCCGGAATTATGCTCCACAAGCGAGTCAAGATTCTCAATGGGCGAAACACCAACGTCTATATTGACCGAACAGGGTTCGATGAATTCGCAGATTTGCCAGCGATCAACTTGAGTGTCCTTTTGCAGCGCGTCGCGCCAAAAGGGTGGCGGCGATATATTCGGTATCCATCTAGAAAGAGTCACTTTATTCCCATTTACAGAGGTTTCTAACGGACTTTCCATTAACTCCTTCTGGCCAATAGACCCAGCATGGACGTATGTCTCATGGGTAAGATCCATAAGATTATCGATAAAGAGGCGATAATCGCACTGCACATGCGAATAGCCACCGTCGAAGCCCCAGCCTTCGCTATCGCAGGGCCAGAAATCGGGAACCATCTCTGGATCAGCCTTATCTTGCTCTCCAATCCAGACCCAGATATAGCGGTACTTTTCCACCACATTGTAGCTTTGAGTACAGATTTGTTTGTTGACCCGCTGATTTGTCAAAGGCATTTCCTCTGGACTGCCATCAGGTCCGATAAGCATGCCGTGATACTTACAACGGAGGTTGTCCCCCTCTCGAGTGCCAAGGGAGAGAGGAAGCAGGCGGTGGGGACAGGCATCGCGCAAGGCCACAACACTACCATTAAGTTTTCGGTAGAGAACAATAGTCTCACCGCAGATCTTTCTGGAGAGAGGAGCGTTGGCAACCTCACCGTCCCAGGCTGCGATATACCAGCGATTTCTTATAAAAGTCACAAACCCCGTCCTTTCAGTAGTTCGTCAAGCCGCGGATAAATACGGCGAGCGTTACCTTCGAAAATATCGTGCCGAGCATCAGCTGTAAGATCGAGATTTTCCAGATACCGTTTGGTGTCATCGAAATAGAAACCTGTCTCTGGATCAATACAGCGGACAGCGCCGATCATCTCAGAGGCAAACAGAATGTTTTTTGGATCTATGACTTCGCATAGCAGATCAATGCCCGGTTGATGGTAAACGCAGGTATCAAAGTAGACATTTTGCATCAGATGTTTGTCGAGGGTTGGCTTGCCCAACATATCTGCTAGCCCGCGGTATCGGCCCCAATGATATGGCACGGCTCCTCCACCGTGGGGTATCACAAAATTCAGCTCAGGAAAGTCGGCAAACAAATCCCCTGTAATTAGGTTCATAAACGCATTGGTGTCGGCGGCCATGTAATAAGAACCTGTGGCATGGAGGCACGTATTACATGAGCCCGACACATGGATCATGGCCGGTACTCGGAGCTCGACCATTTTTTCGTAGAGTGGATACCAGTAGCGATCGGTTAAAGGTGGCGCTGAAAAGTGTCCTCCAGACGGGTCAGGGTTGAGATTGCAGCCGATAAATCCGAGTTCGAGTACACAGCGTTCAAGTTCTTCAATCGCGTCCTCGAGGCCGGCGGGTTTATCGTTTTTTACTTGCTGGGGCAGCTGGCAGACACCGACAAAATTATCGGGGAAAAGGTCGACTGTTCGTTTAATCATATTGTTGCAGGCTTGGGCCCAGTCGATAGAGGTTTCAGTATCGCCAATGTGGGGTTCCATAGCTGAAGCGCGCGGTGAGAAGATTGTAATATCCGCACCACGTTCCTGCTGTAATCTGTACTGATTGTTGGCGATGATCTCATAGAGCTCCGAGTCTGGATAGACAGGCAGGCTAGGGCGCGGCTTTGAAGGGTCTTTGAGGCGCGCGAGCTGAGCTGCTCTGAAATCAAGGTGTGCTTGAGGGACAAGTGTTTGATGTCCGTGACAGTCGATGATGAGACTCATGGTGAGATGCCTAAATTTGTTTTCAAACAGTGTAACCAAATTATCAATGCAGGGCGCATTAGTAGTGTATTTCTTCTATAAGAAAATGCTAATATTAAGAGATGGATATATGGCGATTTAACATCAGGCATTTGCGGGTATTCCTGAAGACAGTAGAGCTGGGAACGTCAACCGCAGCTGCACGGGCAGTTAATCTTTCACAGCCCGCTGTCACGCAGGCTATTGCAAAACTTGAAGATCAATTGGACTTTGCTCTATTCGATCGCCAGAGCGGAGGCTTGGTTCCAACTGACGCGGCAAAGCTTATCTACCCACGGATTGTTGAGACGCTTAACTATATTGGCCGTAAAAACGTTACTCATACACAGATAAAAGCCTTTCTCGCTCTAGCGCAGTGTGGAAATTTTGCCGAGGCATCCAATAGCACTGGGCTATCTTCGGCTTCGTTACACCGCGCTATTCGCGATCTCGAAATTTTCCTTAAACAGGATCTGACACGCCGCAAAGGCCGCGGGCTTGCCTTGACCGATTTTGGACAGACCCAAGCTCGTCGATTTAGTCTTGCGGGGGCTGAATTGCGTTATATGATCAATGATCTCATGGCGCTCAAAGGTATAGCTTCTGGGTCAATTGTGATCGGCGCTATGCCCCTGTGCCGCGCTCGAGTGTTACCTGCAGCTGTGGTTGAATTTCAAGCATCCCATCCCAACGTTGATATACGTATTTCTGAGGGTTCATTCACCGAGCTTATAGAGCCGCTATTGAGTGGTCAGCTGGACTTTATGATCGGAGCCCTGAGGGAGCATGGCTCTGACCCAGGCCTAGTCCATACTCCGCTCTTTGAAGACGCACCGGTTGTTGTCGCCAGGACGGGGCACCCGTTATTTGGCAGACTCGAAGCTGCGCAGGCGACAGTCAGAGAACTGGCTGAATTTCCATGGTGCGTGCCCCATTCTAACTCCCCTCTGCGCGAGAAATGGGAGGCATTGTTCACTGCGGAAGGTCTCCCGGTGCCGCGTATTTCTGTGGAGTGCGGGTCGGTAATCGTAAACCGTCAAATTCTACTGAGAACCGATTGCTTAACCATTTTGTCACCAGACCAGGTGGCCGTCGAACTGGAGGCCGGATGGTTATCGGTTCTGTGCTCCCTTCCTCCGTTAATGAATCGCAAGATTGGCGTAACATACAGGCAGGACTGGCGACCCACTAGCTCCCATGAGAGTTTTATTGAGATTCTGGAGTCTGTTAGCTAATTAAATTCGTATTTTCTTATACGTTCAGCTGACTTCAATGTGGAATTGTCGCCTTCAAGAAATAATACTGCAGCTTTTGATACTTCTAGGATTTTCTTAATGGCTGAACATGTTGTTGTGCAAAATATTGACCGTGTCGATCTAGAGGTTGTCAACGGTCTAGGTGTTTGTGGGGTCTCTACAGTTTCAGAAGCGCAGGGTAGAACCGGCTGTATGAAGCCTTTTATGCGGCCTATTTACCCGGGTGCTCGCATCGCAGGTAATGCAGTGACAGTCTCAATTCCGCCCGCCGATAACTGGATGATTCACGTAGTGGTTGAGCAGTGCCAAGAAGGCGATATATTGGTTATTTCGCCGACTTCAGAGTCTGATGCGGGATATTTTGGCGATCTGTTTGCTACAGCGTTGAAATATCGCGGCGTGCGCGGGCTTATCATTGAAGGTGGTGTGCGTGATCTAGCCGAATTGCAGGAAATGGACTTTCCAGTATGGTCAAAATATGTCCAAGGCACAGGCACCGTCAAAGAGAGTCTCGGTTCAATAAACATACCAATCATCTGCGCAGGACAGGCAATCAAGCCTGGTGATGTAATTGTCGCAGATGATGATGGTGTGTGTGTGGTACCGCGGGAAACGGCGCCAGACGTACTGATCAACGCGCGCGCTCGAGAGGATAAAGAAGCACGCAATCGAGCCAAATTTGCTGCTGGCGAGCTCGGTTTAGATGTTTATGGAATGCGTGAGCGACTCAAAGAAAAAGGGTTGAAATATATCAATGTCTAATCTGCAAGCTCAGCCACCGACGCCAGGTGCACTCGATGTGCATCCGAACCCTAAAAAACCAGATTTTAGTCCACCTCCCGGCGCGGTAGACGCTCACTGCCATGTCTTTGGTTCGTCGGATAAATTTCCCTATTCCCCGATTCGGAAATATACCCCCCATGATGCACCTGCTGCCAAGTTATTTGCACTTCGTGATCATCTTGGATTTGACAAAAACGTCTTAGTCCAAGCTAGCTGTCACGGTAAGGATAACGCTGCTATGGTCGATTGCCTGAATCAGTCAAACGGCAAGGCCAGAGGTGTAGCCATTGTTGATCCGGCGATAACGGATAAGGAGCTACAAGAACTTCATGCTGCCGGGGTGAGGGGAGTGCGATTTAACTTTTTGAAACGCCTCGTGGATCCAACGCCAAAATCTGAGTATCTCAAAATTGCCGAGCGGGTTGCCAGTATGGGTTGGCATGTGGTGGTTTATTTTGAAGCTGAGGAACTTGACGACATTGCGCCCTTTCTCGAGAAAATACCGACACTTGTCGTTATTGACCATATGGGACGTCCGGATATTAGCTTGGGCTCAACCCATGGGCAATTCCTACGTTTCGTGAAATTGTTGGATGACAATTCAAATTTTTGGGTCAAAGTATCCTGTCCCGAACGCTTGTCGGCCACTGGACCACCCTACGATGATGTGACGCCATTTGCTCGAACACTGGTCGAACGCTTTCCCGATCGTGTGCTGTGGGGCACTGACTGGCCACATCCTAATATGAAAACGCACATTGCAGATGATGGCCAACTTGTGGATCAAATCCCACGTATCGCACCGACCGTCGAGTTACAGCGCAAATTATTGGTTGATAATCCTATGGCCTTGTATTGGTCGGACTAGTAACTATGGACAATAGAATGACCAATACAACAACCAGTAGCACAATCGGCATCCCTTGCATGCTAATGCGCGGTGGCACATCCAAAGGACCATTTTTTATTGCCCAGGATTTACCCTCCGAGGAAGGCGTTCGAAACCAAGCTCTTCTGAGGATGATGGGTTCACCTGATGCCCGTCAAATCGACGGTCTAGGTGGCGCCCATCCGCTTACCAGCAAAGTCGCCATCGTATCGCCCTCTGAGCGGCCGGAAGTGGACGTAGACTATTTATTCTTGCAGGTAACACCCGAAACTGGTGCGATTTCAGCCGCACAAAATTGTGGAAATATGCTCGCCGCCGTTGGTCCATTTTCCATAGAGCGTGGCCTCGTTGCGGCAGAAACGAAGCAGACAGTCGTGCGTGTTCATATGGTTAATTCCGATACCTACGCAGAATTGGTTGTCCAAACCCCCGATGGCAAAGTGACCTATGAGGGTGACGCCAAAATTGATGGAGTACCCGGATCCCATGCGCCTATTTTGCAGCGCTATTACGGCACCGCCGGAGCGCAATGCGGTGCGTTGCTACCCACAGGTAATGCGATCGATACGATTGATGATGTCGATTGCACCCTAATTGATAATGGCATGCCAAGCGTTCTGATACGTGCGAAAGATCTGGGGTTGAGTGGCTATGAAGCTCCTGAAGTCTTAGAGGCTAATGAGGCGCTGAAAATACGTCTGGAAGCAATACGCATTCAGGCGGGACAGATGATGAACTTAGGCGATGTTACAGATAAGACTATTCCTAAGATGTGCCTGATAGCGCCGCCGATAAACGGAGGCATTATTTCGACGCGCACATTTATTCCTCATCGCGTCCACCTATCCATTGGTGTGCTGGGTGCGGCCTCGTCAGCGGCAGGCTGCATGTTACCCAACAGTGTAGCGGCGGGTATGGCCATTTTTGCAAAAAACAATTCTTGCCGGGTAGATGTTGAACACCCCACAGGGATGCTGACGGTTGAATTGGAGTGGGATGACAGCACTGTTGTGCTTACAGCTCTTTTACGTACAGCCCGAAAAATCATGGATGGAGAGGTCTTTCCGTGAAGGTTGCGATAATCGGCTTTGGTGAAGCGGGGAAGATGTTCGCGGAGCATTTGCAGAGTCATGCTGATGTCCATGTCTACGATATAAAACAAGATGCTGAAATAAAAGCCCAAGCAGAGCAGTCTGGTGTTCAGTTCCAGGCCAATCTTGCTGACGCCTTGCGGGATTCTGCATTTGTATTCTCTCTTGTTACCGCAGATCAGGCACCTATAGCGGCAAGGGAGGCTGGTGTGCATTTGCGACAAGAGCAATATTTTTTGGAGATGAACTCTGTAGCGCCGCAAACAAAACAGGCAAATATTCAAGCTTGTTGCAATCTTGTTGACGTTGCGATTATGGCGCCAGTCTATCCCCTTAAAGGGTCCGTACCGCTTTTTTTATCTCACTCCGAGGGTCAGGCGATCAGCCATGAACTCAATTCACTAGGCCTAAACAGTCGATATGTTGGCCCTGAAGTTGGGCGAGCGGCGGCGATAAAAATGTGCCGATCAGTAATGATAAAAGGCATGGAGGCTCTTACCCTTGAGTGTTTTCAAACCGCTCGTTTTTACGATGTAGAAAACGAAATAAAGGCGTCCTTAGATGACAGTTTCCCTGAGATGGGATGGCGTGAAGGTCGTGTCGATTATTGGTTTGAGCGTGTATCCACACATGGTCAGCGTCGGGCTGAGGAAATGCGTGAGGTCGCCAAAACCGTAAAACAGGCCCAGGTAAAATCGAGGATGTCTCAAGCTGTTGCTGACACTTTTGACGAATTTGTGAAAAAATAATTAAATACTATTAAGTAATTATATCTCAAATATGATTACAACTTTCAGCTGTATTTCTTTGCAGATTTGCACTCTACCAATAATAAGATGAGGATTGATATGTCAACAAAAATTGTATCTGAAGCTCGCAACATTCATGGAATTATTCTCGTTTTAGCCGCGATTATGCCTGCTATGGCGATTATCTCTCTGGTGCCGGTGATGCCACTTTTGGGGCGCGAGTTCGCTGGTGTCTCCGGAAGTGAGGCACTTGTTCCTATCGCGCTCACTATACCTGCGCTATGTGTCGCTCTTTTTTCGCCGTTGGCTGGCTGGCTCTCAGACCGTATTGGCCGAAAAATGTTGTTATTTTTCTCGTTACTTGGATATGCCGTAATTGGAACGATCCCATTCTTTTTGACGGATTTAAAACAGATTATTGGCGCGCGCTTTGGTCTTGGTGTTTTTGAAGCCGTCATCATGACGGTTGCCACGGCGCTTGTCGGTGATTATTTCAAAGGGGCTGCCCGAGAAAAGTGGATTGGCATACAAATTGGCGTCGTCAGTCTGAGCGCAATTGTCCTTATTGCGATCGGCGGTGCATTAGGCGAAACCCTGGGCTCACGCGGACCTTTTCTTCTCTACTTAATGGCAATACCTATCGCCTTATTGGTGTTGTGGAAACTCTTTGAGCCTGCGGTGATTGAGAAAAATAGCGATTCAAAAGGAGTCCTCCCCTGGAGATCGTTGTTGCCTCTGCTCTTCATCACTCTGGGTGTCGGGATATTCTTTTACACCACTATAGTAAAGTTGGGTGATATTTTGTTACTTGTCCAAGACGCGAGTCCCGCCATAATTGGCGCTGTTGGAGCGGCGTTTAATTTTGGTGTGATGATTGGAGCAGTTACTTTTACGAAGTTAAAGGTGCTATCACCTGGTCCAAAACCTCTCGCCATTGGAATGGCGTTGTTTGCGCTTGGCTATGGCGGCATGGGTCTGTCATCTGCGCTGTCAATCACGACAGTATTCGCAATCGTTACTAGCTTGGGTGCCGGTATGTTACTCCCATGCACCTTAGCTTGGACTATGAGTATCTTATCTCCGAGCGTCAGGGGCCGTGGGACGGGACTGTGGACTGGTATGTTCTTTCTGGGCCAATTTATCGCGCCCTTGGTGGTTGTTATGCTTGATCAACCTTTGGGCGGATTAAAAAATGTGCTTTTGGTCTATGGTGCTACTGCCGCCGTGTTGATGCTGGTGACGCTGCTAGTCACTCGCGGCGCTAGCCCGTTTAAAGGTTAATAAAAAAGATAGTGAACATGTGCGGTAATTAATTCATTACCGCGCATTTTGCTCTTTTAAACGAACCTCAGAGGTCTGCTGTTAAGTTGCGGAGATCTCGCAGCGCTGTGGCCAATCGAAATACCATTAGCGAAGTAGGTTGCTAACCGCAAATCCCTTTTCAATGCAGAACGCGGCCTTTCAGGGCGTGCAACTCTCAGCTGCGTATTTCATAGCAGCCAGTCTAGTTTATTTGCCGCTCTTTATTGTCCCAGTAGGGTGCTCGCAGCTCTCGCTTGAGGAGTTTTCCGGTTGGGTTGCGCGGCAGTGCATCGGTAAAGTCGACAGATTTGGGGACCTTATAGCCGGCAATCTTAGTTTTTGCGAAATCAATAATTTCTTGCTCGCTAGTGGTCTCTCCAGGTTTTAACACCACAACCGCTTTGACTGCCTCACCCCACTTAGTATCGGGCACACCGATAACCGCAACATCTGCAATTTTTGCAGGACCAAACAGGGCATTTTCCACTTCGGCGGGATATGCATTTTCACCGCCGGAGACAATCATATCTTTGATCCGATCGTGAATAAAAAGATAGCCCTCTTCATCTAAATAGCCTGCGTCGCCAGTGTAAAACCAACCGTCTTGAACCGCTTTCGCAGTCGCTTGGTCATTTTTCCAGTAGCCTTTCATCAGGGCGCCAGATCTGTAGAGTATTTCACCCACTGCATTAGCCTGTATATCCTCGCCATTGTGTCCGAGTATCCGCACTGTAGTTACAAACTACAGAATGCCCCTTGTAAACCATTGTTCTTACAAGGCTTTTTCTAACCCTACTAACGAGTGGGAATAGAATTTATATATTTTTATTCAATAAAAACAGGGTTTTGCGGGTTTATTGTTTGTGCGCACTATATCAATATAAAGATCTTCTTCGCTAACCTGCATTAGGCCTCACTGAATAGATCCAGTACCTAATCGCGCTTGAGAGACTCGTCTTAGTCTGCTTTGACGCTGTAAGGCCTTTTATGGAGTAAGGGTTGGAATCCGACGACCTGATCGCGCTAGTTGCCGGTGAGCAACTTGAAGAGCTGTATCCGCTCTTCTTCTAAAAACATGACTTTACCCTACACGCCGAATGAGTCTGATGTAATGGCTTCCACTCTCTGTATTCTAGGTCAAGTCATCTATAGTGACTTCCAGGACACTGGCAATAGCTCTGTAGGCTTCAATCCGTCCTTCACGCTTGCCGGTCTCAATCTGAGCGATGTACGCTTGTGATAGCCCTGCAGCATCAGCCAGAGTAGCTTGTGACATGTCGCGGTACTCACGCCAAACTTTCACAGCGTTCACATTGGCCAGCAATAAATCAACCATCTCAGACGGTAGTAGTTCATCCTCGCCTGCCGCCAGTGTGGCTTCGGCCTTATCAAAAGCGGTAGGCGATGATTTTAATTTGATGCTCGATTCTCGCTCGGGCTATGATCTTGGCGAGGCAGTAAAAGTTGGTCGGGCGATTCACGAGTTGGGTTTTTTGTGGTACGAAGATCCGCTGCCCACTACGGATATATACAATTATTTTAAATTGCTAGAAAAAATGGATATTCCCGTGATAGCCACTGAATTCCCAACTGGATGGCTAGAAGATTATGCCCCTTGGATAATTAATAAAGCGACAGATATGTTGCGTGGTGATGTGATGATTAAAGGTGGCATTACCTCTATGCTCAAAATTGCTCATCTCGCCGAAGCCTTTGCTATGAATATAGAAATTCATCACGGCGGTAATTCGATGAATGACGTCGCCAACCTGCACCTTCAGATGGCCCTACCTAATACTCGATTTATGGAGGTTTTGCTTCCACATGATGCGTGGTGGCATGGGTTGATTGAAGAAATCCAGATTGACGCACAGGGTTATGCACATGCGCCAATCAAACCCGGATTGGGATATGAAATCGACCAAGAATTAGTTGCAAGGATCTCATCGCAGTGCTTGGTTAAGTTCGGTGGCAAGTTTTGACTATTTATTCGCAGTCAGCGAATTTGGTAAAATTTTTTGTCTAGTTTTTTTGAGGGTAAGTTATGCCAATCGAGCTGGTTTTTTTGCGCACAATTGAGGTTGTCAAATTTTTGATTGGTCGTATCTGTAATACCCCTCTGCTTTTTTCAAAATCAATTAGCTAGTCGATATTGCACTAACACAACTTAAATAGCGTCTCTATTAAGCCGCACAGTTGGTCAGGGCTAGTTGGTCAGCGCGGCTAGAAAATCGAGCAGCAAGCGGTTGGTCTGCTCGGGGGCCTCTTGTTGCAGCCAGTGGCCGATGCCGGGCAGTAGCGTCACGCCGCGAAAATCGCTAGCAATGCGCGACATTGCCCGTTGTAACTGCCCGACATCGGTGTGTGCGATGACCATGTCGTCGCTGCCGGCGATGAACTGCACCGGCGCCGCAATAGTGTCGTCGCCAACCGCCGCGGTCAGTTGCCAGTTGCGGTCGAAGTTGCGGTAGTAGTTGATGCCGCCGGCGAAGCCGCTGCGGGTGAACTCGTCCACCATGTAGTCGAGATCGGCCTGCGTCAGCCAGTCGGGCAGTGCCGTCGCTGCACCGAGCCGGCCTATCCAGCCGCCGGCACTGGCTTTGGGGTCGGTGATCTGTTTTGGCTGGCGGGGGCTGTTCGGCGACAGGTAGAGCCGGCTGAGCAGGCCGCGCGGATCGGCGTCGTACTCCGCCTCGGCGACGCCGCCGGGCTGGTTGTGATAGAGGATGTAGTAGAAGTTGTCGCCGTACTGCTCGCGCCACAGCGCCATCGGTGAACGGCTCGGCCGGCCGCCGTAGGGGACGCTCATCGCCATCAGTGCAGAGAACCGCTGCGGCGATAACATCATCGCTTGCCAGGCGATAATTGCCCCCCAGTCGTGGCCGACCAATACGGCACGCGGCTCGCCGAGCGCATCGAGCAGGCCGGTCAAATCGTTGGTGAGGGTTACCACGTTGTAGTGTTCGGCGCCCGCGGGGGCGTCGCTGCCACCGTAGCCGCGCATGTCTGGTGCCACAGCGCGGTAGCCGGCTGCGGCCAGCGCCAGCAGCTGGTGACGCCAGCAGTACCAACCCTCTGGCCAGCCGTGCACTAGCAGCACCAGTGGCCCGCGCACCCCGGCCTCGGCCACGCGCAGGGCAATGCCATTACAGTGAACGGTGCGCAGGGTGATGCCGGCAATAGGCGAGTCGACGCGGTTATCTTGGTTGGTTGAGTTGTCGATCGGGCACCTCGCGGCAAATGACCACCGCGGCTGTGCAGTTGGCAGCGGTTTTATCGGCTGGTTGTGTTGGCCATGATAGCGCGCTGCGCGCTGTGGGTCACAAGCGCGTTAACGCCACTGCAACAAAAGCGCCGTTATAATAGTGACCCACTGTCGCCACTGAGCGGTTTGGCGTTTAGTGGGGTTAGGGCAGTAGGCCCAGCCCAGGTGGCGCACAATCGTTTGCCCGCTTCAGCGTGGGCTTGGGTGGTGAGTAGTACCGTGGCTGCAACTGTGGCCAGCAGCGAGTTGATAAACAAGTTTTTTACGGACATTGATGGCATTCCTTTGTTTTGAGTTTTTTGTATATTTATCTATACCCATCAACTCTATTACAGCGACTGCCTTTATCCGAATGAATAAACCCACGGTAATCGCTGTATGGACAAAGTCTGCTAGCTGGCGATTACTCATTGAAGCTATTTATCGCCTAGCCATCGTCAGAGCTACTCGAGCGCTATTTGCACGGATACAGCTCCCCCTGTATTGATACAGCCGGCCTGTAGTGGCGTAAACTATCTTGCAAATTGGTTGTCTATCATGGAGTGTCTATGGCCACCACTGTAGCAGAATTTATTGAACAGTTAACCGCCCGCAACCCGTTGCAGCCGGAATTCCACCAAGCGGTAGGGGAGCTTCTGCAGAGTGTCTGGCCGCTGGCGCAGCGCCCAGAGTACCAGCAGGTTGCACTGCTGCCGCGGCTGGTGGAGCCGGAGCGTATTGTGCAGTTTCGTGTCAGTTGGGTCGACGACAGCGGTCAGGTGCAGGTCAATCGCGGCTACCGAGTGCAGATGAACAGTGCGCTGGGGCCCTACAAGGGCGGCCTGCGCTTTCATCCCACTGTCGATTTGGGCGTATTGAAATTTCTTGCCTTTGAGCAGGTGTTTAAAAATGCCCTCACCGGCCTGCCGCTGGGCGGCGCCAAGGGCGGTGCCGACTTTAATCCGCGCGGGCGCAGCGACGGTGAGGTGATGCGGTTCTGTCAGGCGTTTATGAGCGAGCTCTACCGCCATATTGGCCACGATTGCGATGTGCCGGCCGGTGATATTGGTGTTGGCGGCCGCGAAATAGGCTATCTGTTTGGTATGTACAAAAAGTTGAGTAACCGCGCCAACGGTGTACTCACCGGCAAACCGCTCAGCTTGGCCGGTAGCTTATTGCGCAGCGAGGCGACCGGTTTTGGCCTGCTCTATTTTGTTCAAGAGATGTTGGTGCAACAGCAGCGCACTATCGAGGGGCTGACGGTGGCAATCTCGGGTGCCGGCAATGTCGCCCAAGCGGCGCTCAGCAAAGCGATGGCACTGGGTGCCAGCGTGATCTCGATCTCCGACTCCGACGGCACGGTATACAACCCCGGCGGCTTCACTAAAGAGCAGCGCCTCTACTTGGTTGAGCTGAAAAACCAACGGCGCGGCCGCATCAGTGAAATGGCTGAACAGTTTGGCCTGCAGTACTTGCCGGGCAGGAGCCCGTGGGCACTGCCGTGCGATATCGCCTTGCCCTGTGCCACGCAAAATGAGCTCGATGCGCAAGCGGCGCGCACCTTAGTGGCCAATGGCTGCGTGTGTGTTGCGGAGGGGGCCAATATGCCCACCACCGCGGCGGCGGTAGAAGTGCTGCGCTGCGCGCAGGTGCTCTATGCGCCGGGAAAAGCCAGCAATGCCGGCGGTGTCGCGGTGAGCGGTTTGGAGATGAGTCAAAATGCCCAGCATCTATTTTGGTCTGCCGATAAAATCGATAAGCAGCTGCACTCCACCATGCACACTATTCACAACGCCTGCCTTGAGCATGGCAGAGATGCCAACGGCCATGTCGACTACCTGCACGGCGCCAACATTGCCAGCTTCGATCGGGTGGCGGCGGCGATGTTAGCGGTAGGTGTCGTGTGAGTATCACGAAGAATTAATATCGCACCGAAACTGTTTATATCACTAGCCCGTGTTCTGCGTTGTAATTGACTATTAATGAATACCAGCTGTTTGGAATTGATTCATTAGCAGCAACGTTGCTGGCTTGATATAGCGGCAACAACGGCGCGTCTTTATTACTATTCGTGAGTTGTAACCGCAAAGGCTAAAAATGCTATCGGATCTCGGCAGGGATTTCGCTCGATTGTCCTCACCATAGGATAAGCCGAATTTTTCCAAGCTGTCTTGCAACCGATTGCAAAATAGGTAAAGCTATGCCTATTTGCTTGAAGGAGAAGAGCGTGAATCCTGATGCCTCTGAGTCGCTATCAAATGCTGGGTTGTTTGTGGCAATAGAAGCTGGCGGCACGAAGTTTGTTGTCAGTGTAGGTCGCCACTGGAGTAATGCCGTTACCAGTACGTTTGAGACCACCTCTCCGGCTGCGACCGGCGAGGCGGTACTGGAGTTTATTCGGCGAGAATCAGCGGATCGCAATATAGCAGCTATTGGCGTTGCTTCATTCGGGCCGGTGGGAATTGCTGCGCAGTTACCCAATTATGGGGTGATAGGCAGCACGCCCAAAGTGGGATGGACGGGTTTTAGCTATCTTGATTTGCTGGAGACTTTTAGTGCTCCAGTTATGGTGGAGACCGATGTTAATGCCGCCGCTCTAGCTGAGGCGCGCCACGGCGCAGGTAAGGGCCTCCGTCGTGTCATGTATGTGACCATAGGAACTGGTATAGGGGGTGGTTTAGTTGTCGATGGTGCAATCAGCAATGGCCTCACCCATCCAGAGTTGGGGCACATGTTGGTGCCGCGCCATCGCGAAGAGATAGCTGATGCCGGTTTTTGTCCCTTTCATGGCGATTGTTTGGAAGGGTTGGCAGCAGGTCCAACGGTGACTGCTCGTTGGGGCCAAGATTTAAGTCAGTTAGGGGAAGACCATTTGGCTTTCCGTTTGCAGACCTACTATCTGGCTGCAATGTGCACTAACTTGATATTGCAGAGCGTGCCAGATCGGATCGTTTTGGGTGGTGGCGTCATGCAGACGCCAGGGCTGCTCGAACAGGTGCGTATTGCAACCCGCACGCTGCTCAACGGTTATCGGCCCGACCTAGATACAGAGTTGGCCATGGCGGAACTGATACAACTGCCTCAGCACGCGCCAGTCTCGGGGTTGGTCGGCGCCTTTGAATTGGCTTTTGATTGCGCTGCCGGGCAGACTCTGGACTAGTTGACGCGTTTGCCGGCCAGGTCAAATAGCTGGTTGAGTAGGGCCAAAACAAACAACCCAAATGCGCAGCCTAGGGTGAAGTAGAAACCGTAGGCGACGTCGCCGAAAGCATCGCCGAGCAATGCCATTACCAGCGGCCCACCGGCGGCGGCGATGGCTGTGAAAAACAGAATGATGCCCGCCACCGCCCCGTGCTCCGAAGGGGCAAAACAACTGATCCCTTTAGAGTTGATGGTGGGGTACATGATCGACATAAAGATCCCCGACAGCGGCAGTAGCCATGCAGCGGCGTTGACTCCGAGTGCCACAGCGCCGGCATAGCAGAGGGCAATACCGCCGGAAAATACCGTCAATACGGTTTTCCAAGGCAGCGAGTGGAGGATCCATGCGCCGATAAAGCGTCCGGCTGCACGGAAGATAAAAAAGCCGGTGAGGGCGTAGGTCGCCACTAATTCAAACTGACCGTCGTAGCCCAACAGATAGGTCGGCATCCAGACGTAGATGGCCGCCTCGGTTACCACGTAGAGGGCGATAGCGGCTGAAAAGCCGAGCACGTAAGGGTCTTTGATTTTGCGCAGCGTGGGCTTTAGTCCGGCATTGCTGGCGCTGGCCGGTTGATAGTCGGGGAAGGTTTGACCGAGCACAAACAATAAAATAGCCAGACAGCTGGCACCGGTCACACCGTAAAGCCAGGTCCAGTGCACATCTTGGCTGATCATGTAGGTGACAATAGCGGGACCGGCGATAGCGCCAACGCCAAAAAAGCCCTCTGCCAGATTCATGGTGCGGGTGTGGCTGTGCGGGTCGCTAGAGACATCGCCAACTAGCGCTAAAGCGCCGGTCTTAAAGATACCGATCGCAAGCCCCATGGTAAATATTAGCAGCAAGAACACCCCGTATTGACTGGAGGCGACGAAGCCGAGTGTGGCGGCGGAAAAGAGTCCCATGCCGAGCAGAATGGTACGCTTCCTCCCATAGCGGTCGGCCAAGAAGCCGAGTCCGAGTCCGGATAAGGCAATCGCCAACATAGTGACATAATGAAACCCGCTGGCTTGGGTAAGGGTCAGCCCAAATTCGGCTATCACCTCTGGAATAATGACGCCAACAGCATCGGTGGTCACGGCAAACAATAGAAATAAAAGATAAGTGAGCCAGCGAGCCGAACGCCCTGCATCGGTAACAGTGGGGGTTGGGTGAGCCTGGTGGGTGGTCGCCATGGGTATCGCCTCGCTGTGTGGTGGCAACGGCCGTCGCGGCGGCGTTGCGGATGGGTCTTTTTATCACCTTGGTCATTTTAAGGCGAACAATATTAGTGAGTGTAAAGAGTGACCGAATTAATGCAATCGGTTTCATTCTCTTTATAATGGGTTTTCAAACCGCTTGCAACCGGTTGCAATATAAATTAGTGTCTAATGACGGCAAACAAAAGAAATAACTCAATGAGCCGTTAAGTTGACTGATTAGGTCCAATCCAGCCATTCAGTCGGCCTCTTGAACCCACAAGGAGAAACTATGAAAACGTTTACTATGATAAAAAAAGCACCCATTGCAGCAGCCATAGCCGCCGCACTTAGTGGTTCGGTTTTAGCCCAGCAAGTTGAAGAGGTGATTGTCACCGGTGTCGCCCGAGAAGGTGTGACCAAGCTCGAGGCCAGTGTCTCTGTCAGTGCGCTGAGCGAAGAAGATATTATGAAATTGGCACCGCGTTCGGCGGCTGAAATTTTCCGCAGCCTGCCCGGTATTCGCTCCGAGAGCTCGGGCGGCAACGGCAATGCCAATATTACTGTGCGCGGTATTCCGCTGGCCACCGGCGGTTCTAAGTACATGCAGATTCACGAGGATGGCCTGCCGGTACTGGAGTTTGGCGACATGAATTTTGCCAATACAGACAATTTTCTGCGTTACGACTGGAGTGTCGGGCGCGTCGAATCGATCCGCGGTGGCTCCGCATCGACGACGGCCTCTAACTCACCTGGGGGTATCATTAACTTAATCAGCAAAACCGGCGGAGACGAGGCCGGTTCGGTGGGCCTGTCGCTGGGCGCAGACTACGATGAGTTCCGCACCGACTTTGAATACGGTGGTCGTATCAATGACACTATGTACTACCACATTGGTGGTTTCTTTCGCGATGGCGAGGGCGTCCGCGAGAGCGATTTCAATGGCGACAGCGGCGGCCAAGTCAAATTTAACCTGACTAAAGAGATCGATGACGGTTACTTGCGGTTTTACTTCAAACACCTCGACGACAAAGTGACCACCTACCTGCCTTCGCCCGTGCTGGTGAAGTCTAACGGTGAATTTGGTCCCGTGCCCGGATACGACGCCTCTAGCCAAACCCTGCATTCGCCAGCGACGGACAACATTACTACATTTGATCCCTACGGCAACGCTCAGCAGCGCGCTGTCTCCGATGGTATTGAGTCCCAAGTTCAGGCCTTCGGTTTTGAGTTCGATAAAGAGCTCGGCAATGGCTGGAGCGTCAATAACAAATTCCGCAAATCCTCTATCAGCGGTGGTTTTATTTCGCCCTTCACCGACGGCTTTGCCGGCGGTACAGATACCATAGCGGCAAAAGGCGAAGCGCTGTGTGACACCGCTAGTGTTGACGAGGTTTCCTTGGACTGCTCGGGGGGTGTTACTGCGACCATCAATGGCGCAGCTGCCGACTCCGATCAACTCGCTTACACCAACCTGCTGTTTGATACGAAATTTGAGGATGTTGGCCTTTTCGTCAATGACTTCAGTGTTTCCAAATCCTTTGACGGCGTCAATGTTGATGCCGGCGTCTATGTCAGCAAGCAAAATATCAACATTAGCTGGAATAGTTGGCATGCGCGTATGCAGACTCTCAGTGGCAGCAATGCACAAAATATTCATTATGTGGCCAACGATGCCGGTATTGACGTGGATGGTGAAGTTGTCGATGTCGTTCTGGCTGACAATGGCGCGCTCAGCCAGAGTTTCTTGAGCTGGGACTGGGATTTGGAATACACCACATTTGCCCCCTACATCAATGTCGGTTTTAACATCAACGACCGCCTCTATGTGGATGTAGGAGTGCGCCAAGACAATGTTGAAGCGCGCGGTCGCCGTTTGGATGGATGCTGCGGAGGTAGCGAGAGTCGAGATTTGAACGGAAACGGTAATGTTGGTCAATTCGAAGTTGTCGATGGCGAGATTACTCGTCTTGACAGTGATGCGCTGATGGAGAACTCAGGTGCTATGTCAGACTTCATTGCAGGCGGCGTTCGCGTGTTAAATGAGAGTTCATCGGTAGTTACCAATGTTAATTATGATGCAGATAACACCTCATACACTTTGGGTGGCTCTTATTTGCTGACCGACTACTCCTCGGTATTTGCTCGCTTCTCGTCGGGCGGTCGCGCCATTGGCGATCGTTTGACGCAAATTGCAGGCGCGTTGAACAGCGACGGCTCGCTGACTGCCAACACCGATGGCTATGACAGTGTCGATCAGTTTGAGATTGGCTACAAACATCAAGCCGACCACTGGCAGGCGTATGTCACGTTGTTCGACACCACGGTTGAAGAGACTAATGCTGAGATTACCAGCGGGCTGACATTTATCCGCGAGTACGAGGCCACCGGCCTCGAGCTGGAAGGGGCTTACCAGCTGGGCAACGGCTTTAGCGTGCAGGGCAACCTGACCTGGGTTGATGCTGAGATCGCTAAAGATTCGGAGGATGCCGATGTCATTGGCAACACGCCGCGTCGCCAAGCTGATTTCATCTACACGATCAGCCCTGAGTACGCCTATGACAAGTTTATGGTAGGCGCCTCACTGGTCGGCTCTTCAGAGGCTTACATGCAAGACAACAACGACCTCAAACAGGATGGCTATACGCTGATTCACCTGTACGGGCGTTACGACATTACCGATGCGCTGTCGGTTAATTTCAACATCAATAACCTCACTGACGAATTCGTCTTGACTGAGTCAGAAGAGGGCTCGGCGGCAGCGGGTGATTATGTCCGCGCTCGTCCGCTCAGTGGTCGCTCTTCGGTTATCGGTATTCGCTACGCATTTTAATCGGTAGCTCTGTGTGGCGGGCCGCGGTAACAGCGGCCCGCCCTTTTTTCATTTTTAGTGTTGAGACTCATGTTATTGTCCGAAACAGCAAAATTGGCCCTATTTACCGATGGCATCGCCCACCCCGATTATTTTTTATGGGACGCATGGAGTTGCCATTTCCAAGGTGAGCTGCATCTCTACTGTTTAGCGCTGCCGCGGCGCGCTGACAACGGTGAGGCAGTCAATCCCGATGAGCGTAATAACTACCCATTTCATGTCCACCATTTTTCATCGACAGATGGTGGATACAGCTGGTTCGATTGCGGTGTGTTTCAAACACCGGGTGCAGCCAGTGACCACCACGACAGCCGCAATGTCTGGAGTGGTTCTGTCTATGTCGATCATCAAGATACCTTGTGGGTTGGCTATACCGGCATAGAACAACCGACCAACGACCGACCATTTGTGCAAAATATGGCGCTGGCGCAAACCCCCTCGGCTGTTAGCCTGGTGGGTGCTGAGCGTTTTCTGCTCTCTTCCGTGGTTCGAGATTACGCGGCTATTGTCGAGGCCGGTTACTATCTGGAAGCGCCGGAGCGGCTGGGCTGTGCGGATGGCGAGGCGGGGGGGTGTATTCTCGCTTGGCGCGATCCTTTCTTGTTTGCAAGTGGTGGCAAAAACTATATGGCTTTTGCTGCAAAGGCCTCGGCTGTAAAGCCGGCCATGGGCTTAGCACGCTGGGATCCTTCTCAGCCGGACAAGGGTATAGAGCTCTTGCCACCGGTCGTATTTCCCGATGATCACAGTTTTACTCAGCTCGAGGTGCCAAAAATCTATGCTCTCAAGGAGAGACGACAATTTCTGTTGCTGTGTGCGACTACAGATCGTATCAGCGAGGATCAGCCAGGAGATGAGGTCAACATGCAGATAAGGCTGTATCTGTCAGAGCATATTTCTGGCCCTTGGCGTCCTGCAGGT
>Ga0209555_10000318_pt1 | contig 41498 bp, 52 predicted proteins | sample SaaInl85LU_5_DNA_FD_184643 | JGI IMG/M metagenome (GOLD analysis project Ga0209555, IMG submission 184643) | Marine microbial communities from expanding oxygen minimum zones in the Saanich Inlet - ESP_85LU_5_DNA (SPAdes) (version 2) | ecosystem: Environmental > Aquatic > Marine > Intertidal...
TTGTTCCTTTACTATTACTAGCTGCACCTGTCGAACCTTGTGGTCCTTGTGGGGAAGAACCTGTCGAACCCTGTGGACCTCTTACTCCCTGAGCACCTTGTGGACCGATAATTTTAGGTCCTTTATCACCTACTGGCCCTTGTGGTGAAGAACCTGGTCCCCCTCTATTACCTTTAGGTGAACTTCCTTGTGGTCCTTTGGCTCCTCTAAAACCTTTATCACCTACGTTACCTTTTGGTCCTTTTGCACCTTTATCACCTACACCACCTGTATTACCTCGGTTACCTGTGGCACCTTTATAACCTTTCGGCCCTTTCGGACCATCGGGTGCAGTCGGCCCTTTATACCCAACCGGACCTTGTACATTCGATGTTGGACCCGTTGAACCTGGAGTAGGGTTACCTTTCGGACCTTTAGGTCCTGGATTGTTAATACCTGCAGGTCCCTGAGGTCCCGGATTGTTAGCCCCTGTTGGTCCTGTTGAACCACCACCACCAGTGTTACCTCGTGGTCCCTGTGGAGACGCTCCCGTTCCTCCTCTATTACCTTTAGGTGAACTTCCTTGTGGTCCTTTGGCTCCTTGTGGTGAGTTACCTGTGACACCTTTAACACCCTTATTTCCCTTATTACCTTTATTACCTTTTGGTCCGTCAGCACCTGCAGCACCTCTATTACCTTTTGGTCCGTCAGCACCGGCAGCACCTCTATTACCTTTCGGTCCGTCAGGTGCAGTGTAACCTTTAATACCTTTTGGACCTTTAAACCCTGTTGGTCCTTGTGGTCCAGGGTTAGCATCTCCCGTTGAACCACCTGGTCCTTGAGTGGATGCTCCGACAGGTCCTTGTGGACCTTGAGTAGATGCTCCAACACCTCCTTGCGACCCTTGACCTCCTTGTGGTCCTTGTGGTCCTTGTGGTGATGCACCTGTCGAACCTCCTGGTCCTTGTGGTGATGCACCTGTTGAACCCTGTGGTCCTTGTGGCGAATTACCTGTAACCCCTTTGGCACCTACATTACCCTGATTACCTCTATTTCCTTTTGGTCCCGTAGCACCTTTATATCCTTTAACACCTTTTGAACCTGCAGGTGCGGTTGGTCCTTTTAAACCTTTAGCTCCCGTAGCACCTTTTTGACCTTTTTGACCTGTTGGTCCTGTTGAACCTCCTGGCCCTTGTGGACCCGGATTGGCAAAACCTTTTGGACCTTTCGGTCCGACATTAGCATAACCTTTCGGTCCTTTTGGACCTGTATTGTTTGCTCCTGTTGGTCCTGTTGAACCTCCACCTCCCGTGTTACCTCTATTACCTTGTGGAGATGCACCTGTTGCACCTCTATTACCTTGTGGAGAATTTCCTTGTACACCTTTGGCACCTTGTGGTGAATTACCTGTAACACCTTTATTACCTTTGTTACCTTTATTCCCTTTATTCCCTTTAGGTCCGTCAACACCTGTTGCACCTTTATTACCTTTCGGTCCATCGGCACCCGTAGTACCTTTATTACCTTGTGGACCATCAGGTGCAGTGTATCCTTTGATACCCTTTTGACCCTTTTCCCCATTACCACCTTGTGGTCCTTGATTTGAGTCACCTGTGGAACCTCCTGGCCCTTGGGTTGATGCTCCGACAGGTCCTTGTGCACCTTGGGTAGACGCTCCGACACCACCTTGCGGTCCCTGTCCTCCTTGGTTACCTTGTGGCCCTTGTGGTGATGGCCCTGTTGAACCTTGTGGTCCTTGTGGTGAAGCACCTGTTGCTCCTTGTGGTCCTTGCGGTGAGTTACCTACATTACCTTTATTACCTTTTGGCGAATTACCTTGTGCACCTTTATTACCTTTATTACCCTTAACACCTATATTACCTTTTGGACCTGTTGAACCTTTTACACCTTTGGTACCCTGAGAACCAACGGAACCCTTATTACCTTTATTACCTTTTGGTCCATCAACACCTGTGGAACCTTTATCACCAACACCACCAGCAGGTGCAGTCGGTCCTTTATCACCACCAGGACCCGTAGAACCAATCGGTCCTTGAGCACCTTGATTAGTATCTCCCTTAATCCCTTTTGGTCCGGGATTGGCATCTCCTTGTGGACCTTTTGGTCCTTGATTATTGTCACCTACACCACCAGATACACCTTGTGGACCAACTCCACCAGTATTACCTCTCGGTGAAGCACCTGTTGAACCTTGTGGTCCTTGCGGTGAGGAACCCGTAACCCCTTTTTGACCTTTTGGCGAATCACCCGTAACTCCCTTAGGACCTTCGAGACCTTTACCACCTTTAAAACCTTTAGTTCCTTTTAACCCATCAGGGGCAATATTACCTTTATCACCTTTTGGCCCTTGGCTACCAGTATTACCTTTAACACCTTTTTGACCTTTTGGTGCTGCCGGTCCAACTACACCTTTATTACCTTTAACACCCTTTTGTCCTTTTTCTCCTTCTTCACCATTTGACCCAACACCGCCTTGAGCACCTGTCGGACCTTGGAAACTATCTCCCGTCGAACCAACACCACCAGTGTTATTATCACCAGTGACACCTTTTTGACCCTTAAATAAATCACCCTTATTACCTTTACTTCCTTGACTACCTTTACTTCCTTTAAGACCTTTCTCACCAGTATCTCCTTTAGCACCAGGTGTTACACCTGTACCTTTTAAACCTTTGAGTCCCTTTAACCCAACTTCACCTCCACCACCTACAGAACCTTTTGTTCCTTTGTTTGGTTGTTGACCTTTGTCACCTGTTGGCCCAATGTCTCCTTTAATGTTAGTTGTACTACCTGTCCATACACCATCCTCAGTTACGACATCAATACCACCAACACGAAGACCTTTATTCATCTTTGTCGGAATGTATATTTTCATCCTTGTGGATGCATCTGCTATGTGAAAAAGATTTTGTTTCATAACTTTATATAAATACTTTTTTAATCATTTTTATTAACCGTATAATACGATATTTGTCGTATGACCACCATTATATCTAGCAGTCCAAATACGATTTTGACGTTCATTATAACCCATAGCACTTACAGGTGCACGAGCTCCGGTATAATTAGGTGTTCTACCTGGCACACCATAGTAATCTCCAGAGTATATCAAATCGACAGTTTCGACAATTTCACCTGTAGCACCATCGACCGTTAATAAATCATATTGAACTACTTGGTAGATATCACCAGTATCTTTATCTTTATCCGAATGCGCGTTAAGGTATACATCAACATCGGCAGCACTTCCTTGACTATAATCAATACCTTTCCAATATAATTGAGTGTAGTTACCTGTGCTATGGTCATAATATCCATAAGTTAGTCCACTAACATTATTTGCCGCATTTTGATAGTAAATTCCAGCAGTATATATCTTAGTGCTACCATCTAATATTTGATTCTGACTATAGAATGCAAAATTAATAGTCGAGCCAGTTGATACCGTAGTGGTCGATAAATCGAAGTCACCAAAGACAGTACCATCATTATCATTAGTATAACCACCAGCAGGCATAGTCCAATATAGTTTACCGTTTACACCATCATACTGTAAATCGTTGATATAATTTACACTTATATTAGTAGTGGGCACATAACCGTATCTACCAATAATCGATAAATTACTAGGATTCATAATAGTTATACAGGCAGTAGTATATGAACTACCTGAAATTTCTGAGAACGCCAAATATTCAGTATTATTATATTCATATAATAACAGTCTAGACTGAATGTGACCACCACTAGCAACAGTAAACTCGTGAGTAACTTGACCAGTCGAAAGGTCAACTCTTCTAATAACTTCAGGAATACCAGCAACAGTATCATTATCACCTGTAATGAACATTATAGAACCACTACTGTCAAAAACAGTATCTACTCTATATACTGTCAATCCCGAATAATAATTAGTATTAAAAATCGAGGTACTGTCACCGCTAAACCCAGCAATATAAGTATTAGTTGTTGATATAGGACCACCAGGCTGATATTGCATATACATTACATCATCATAATCTACGTATTCCAAAGTCCCAATATACCTATCAATGGGTTGTGTAATAACCTCTTGAATACTTAAAGCTATATCTTGACTAAATAATAACTCACCTGTTGTGGTCATCTCAATAGTATAAGTTGAACCCGTTCCTCCCGAAAATAATACGTGAGGATTAGTATTATTAGTATTACCTTTTGGGTAAACAATTATAGTTTTTGCCATTATATTTTACTTTTTAAATCAATAATATCTTTATCAATTTCATCAATTAATTTCTGTTGTTCCTTAACTGACTCAACTAAATATGAGTTAAGTATACTATAGTGTATCCCTAAATACCCTTGTTTATTTCTAAAAACAACCTCAGGTATTATCTCCTCTATTTCTTGAGCAATTATACCAATGGAGTGTAGTTTATCACGTTCTTTTAGATACTCATACGACGGTAAAGTCATGTTCCAATCGTATTCTTTCAACTCAATTTTTAATAATTTTTCTAAGGAACCCGTAAGCGTTTTAATCTCTTTCTTTAATCTCCTATCCGACCTTGGTGCTGGTGTTGGCCCATTAGGACAAAAAAGACCAATTGCCTGTACTTCACAAATACCGTAGTCAACTACAAATATTTCATCAGTACCGGGGTAATTGACAAACATGGTACCAGGGCAATATTCAGGAAGTGAATCACAGTTTTCACAAAACTCGTCTGTCCTAATTGTACATGTGTTAGACCATTTTGTACATGTCGTAGAGTAGAGGGTTGTAAGTGGTAATTCAAAACACAATACGTCAGGCTCATCACAACCATAATATGTTTGAATAGCATTACAACTACCACCAGGTCCTGGAGGACCTACAGGTCCGTCAGGACCCCTGTATCCTTTTGGTCCAGTACCACCTTGGTTACCTCTTGCACCTTGATAACTTGTTCCCGTAGCACCTTTCTGACCCTTCTGTCCATTAGGTCCCTGTAATGTTGGACCTGTTGAACCTAATGGTCCTGCATTACCTTTAGCACCTGTTGGACCTTGAGCACCTTTATTACCTTTATTACCTTTTGGACCAGGATTAGCATAACCCTTTGGTCCTTTATTATTAGATGCAGGACCTGCTGAACCTTGAGGTCCAATAGTACCTTGATTACCTCTATTACCTTTTGGTCCGTCAGGACTAGGCCCTGCGAAACCTTTATCACCTACGTTACCTTTTGGTCCCTTTTGTCCCTTATCTCCTATACCACCTGTATTACCTCGGTTACCTGTGGCACCTTTATAACCTTTTGGACCTTTCGGACCATCGGGTGCAGTCGGCCCTTTATACCCAACCGGACCTTGTACATTCGATGTTGGACCTGTGGAACCTTGGTCACCTATATCTATTGGTCCTTTATAACCTTTAACACCTTTAGTACCTGGGTCACCTGTTGAACCACCAGGGCCTGGATTATTATCACCACCACCTCCTTGATTACCTTGTGGTCCTCTTGCTCCCAAAGCCCCACGAGGTGAAGCCCCTGTGGAACCTTGTGGACCTTGTGGTGAATTACCTGTATTACCTTGTGGTCCTATTGGTGAATTACCTGTAACACCTTTGGCACCTACATTACCCTTAAAACCTTTTGGTCCTTTTGGACCGTCACCGCCAGTAAATCCTTTTGGTCCTTTAGCACCTGGAGGGGCAGTGGGTCCTTTAGGTCCTTTAGGTCCTGGAGGAGCAGTATATCCTTTATCACCTGTTGGTCCTGTTGAACCCCCTGGTCCTTGTGGTCCTACATTTGCATACCCTTTAGGTCCTTTGGGTCCCACGTTAGCATATCCTTTTGGTCCTTTTGGTCCAGGATTATTACCACCTGTTGGTCCTGTTGAACCCCCTGGCCCTTGAACCCCTTGTGGTCCCTGTGGTGATGCACCTGTTGCACCTCTATTACCTTTAGGCGAGTTACCTTGTGGTCCTTTGGCACCTTGTGGTGAGTTACCAGTAACCCCCTTGGTACCTTTATTACCTTTATTTCCTTTATTTCCTTTAGGTCCATCAGCTCCTGTGGCACCTCTATTACCTTTCGGTCCGTCAGCCCCTGCAGCCCCTCTTGGTCCTTGTGGTCCATTAGGTGCAGTATAACCTTTAATACCTTTTGGTCCTTTAAAACCTACGGGACCTTGAGCACCTTGATTTGAATCCCCTGTAGAACCACCAGGTCCCTGAGTAGATGCACCAACAGGTCCTTGAGCACCTTGGTTAGTATCTCCGACACCACCTTGTGACCCTTGACCACCTTGTGGTCCTTGTGGTCCTTGTGGAGACGCACCTGTTGAACCTCCTGGCCCTGTTGGTGAATCACCTGTTGAACCTCCTGGCCCTGTTGGTGAATTACCTGTAACTCCTTTAGGTCCTTGAGCACCTTGATAACCTTTAACACCTTTTGGTCCTGTAGCACCTTTATATCCTTTAACACCTTTTGAACCTGCCGGTGCTGTCGGTCCTTTAATACCTTTAGCACCTGTGGCACCTTTTTGACCTTTTTGGCCCGTTGGACCTGTCGAACCACCTGGTCCTTGTGGTCCTTGATTAGTATCCCCTATTGGACCTTTTGGTCCGGGATTAGCATCACCCTTTTGACCTTTCGGTCCTGGATTATTACCACCTGTAGGCCCTGTTGAACCTCCACCACCTGTGTTACCTTTATTACCTTTCGGTGACGAACCCGTAGCACCTCTAGGTCCCTGTGGAGAATTACCCTGTGGTCCTTTGGCTCCCTGTGGAGAGTTACCCGTAACTCCCTTATTACCTTTATTACCTTTATTACCTCTATTTCCTTTTGGACCTACACTACCCTTAGTACCCTTATTTCCTTTATTACCTGCACCACCTTTAATACCTTTATTACCTTTAGGTCCATCAGCACCTGTATTTCCTTTATCACCAACACCACCAGCAGGTGCAGTCGGCCCTTTGTCCCCTACAGGTCCCGTAATACCAATAGGTCCTTGTGGTCCCTGATTAGAATCTCCTTTGATACCTTTAGGTCCGATATTAGAATCACCCTGAGGTCCTTTAGGTCCTGGGTTCGCATCACCCTGACCACCTTGTGGTCCTTGAGTTGAATCACCTACACCACCTTGATTACCTTGATTACCCTGAGGTCCTTTCGGTCCTTGTGGAGATGGACCTGTAGAACCTTGTGGTCCTTGTGGTGAATTACCAGTATTACCTTTCTCACCCTGAGGTGAATTACCTTGATTACCTTTGATACCTTTAGCACCTACGTTACCTTTAAAACCTTTTGGTCCTTGAGCACCTTTAACACCTTTATTACCTTGGCTACCTTTAACCCCCTTATCACCTTTATCACCAGCATTACCCGCAGATGCATTTGTACCTTTAAAACCTTTGATACCTTTCTGACCTTTTTCACCTGTCGGTCCTTTAGGTCCTGGATTATCATCGCCAACGGGACCACGTTCCCCTTGACTTTGTTCACCTTTCTGACCTTTATCTCCAGGTGCGTCTACACTAGTTGGTCCCGTAGAACCTTGGAAATTTTCACCAACGACACCTACGTCACCTTTAACACCTTTATTACCTTTATTACCTGTAATACCTTTTGGTGATGCCCCTTGAGAACCTCTAGGTCCTTGTGGATTATTACCTTTCTGTCCTTTTTCACCTACTTCGGTCTCACCCTTATTACCCTTTAAACCTTTTTGACCCTTTTCACCAATACTACCCGATGTGAATTGTTCAAAACTACCATTTACAACCACATCAACACTGGTTGAGGTATTTCTTAATTTAACGGCATCTAATAAGTTACCACCATTATTACTAGTGGTTGAACTAAATGTTAATACTAAACTACTATCTGTTGGTGTGAATGTGTGTGTATGTACATTCCACGATGTACCTGTGAAATTACCTAAATTAATATTTGTACTACCACCTATGATAGTCACATTCATAACATTATCAAAATCACCTGTTCTACCTCTATGAGCAAAAGAAAGCTCATATTCTTGACCTGATAATACGGTGACTGTTTGCTGTAAGGCATGTTTTTGTCTTACTCTTGAATTAATTTCTGCAAAATAATTACCCTCATACGAAGGGACACTTGAGAAACCATCAGCCCAAATTTCAATTACATTATCTGCAGCAGTGGGTGTCCAACCAGGAATACAATCCTCAAAAAACCATTCAAAATCTGGCGGCGATAGTGATGGTGCCGGTGGACATGAACCTGCGAAACCATCATCACCCTTTTCACCTTTTTGTCCTTTTACGTTTTCACCTACAGGACCTAAAGGACCTACATTACCTTTTCCACCTTTATTACCCTTATCACCCTTTACTTGAGTTTCACCTTTTTGTCCTTGATTTCCTTTTTGTCCCTCAATATCTGTTTCTACACCAATCCAATCACCTGAACTATCTATGGTGTCAATCGTTTTAAAAGAAACATCATCAACAAAATCAACATCACCCTTAACATTAAAGTTAAGTGTGTCTGCATCAATCTTTACGATTTCATCTCCCTGTGTTTTTCCTGAAAATACCAACGAACCATCACTATCTACGTCCATACGTATTTCGTCATTGTTATCGTTAGTAAATAGGATATATGGATTACCACCTGAAGGGTTTGGTACTATCTTTATATTCTTTGCCATTTATTTAAAAAGTGTGAAGGTTTATTAAAATAAATATTACCTTTATTAATTCTATCATATAAATAGTTGGGAACTCTTTAACCTTAAAAATAAAACACATATATTTCACTTAAATTGATTTAAAAATGAATAAAAATGAATTATCTATGAATGGTGATATTTGTGATACGATTGCAAACATCATCATACAGAAACAAGAAGAGGTTAAAACCAATTTAGATGCACAGATTTGGGTGACTTGGGTTGACCGATTCTTTGTGGTTAATGGTTTTACCACATTAACAAATGTATTTGACACATCTTCGGTCGTAAATGATGCACTTTCATCAATGTATGGTGAAGATTGGACACCCATTAATATTGTAGACCTAATAAGATACGGTGAAAAGGTAAATACCGAACGTATACACTGTCATTACCACTTCACTAAGGATGACATCTCACTTACTAGTGAACCATATCCGATTAAATCCTTAAGCACGTTCACAAAACCAGTAATATCACAAGATATATTTGGTAAGTCAGTGAGTCATAAAAACTATTACTTCCTCTCCGCAAAAATTGCAAATCACATATATTACGCTAACTACACTAGTGACGGAGTTTCAATTAGCATTAATAAAGATACTCAAGAAGTTCATATTATCTTAGATGGTAAACACACCGTTAACCCTGATTTCATAAACAATGTAGTGGACGCATGTTTTTCAGGGAAATTCCAACAAGAATTTGACAGAATGAATTTGAAGGACTTTAATTTCTTAGATTATATTAATCAGAAAATGAATTACCCATGGCACGAAAGGAATCACATGAAAGACTTTATGATGATATAAAAAAAAGGGGACCGAAGTCCCCTTTTTTTATACAAATTGTTTTACCTTTTCCAAGGCTTCATGGATATCATCAAAGTCCCTGTCAGGTGCCATTAAAATCACTTCACTGACTTCCACACCCTCACTCTCGATTAACATAAAAGCGGGTATATATTCATTATCTGTTGCCTCCACAAACTTATCATACTCTTCAGAATAAACATCTATATCTCTTTCATTAAAGTCAATCTTGGACTCTTCTAACATGTCCTTCATTTCATCACAAAAGGGACAACCTTTCATTGAGTATAATATTACACTTTTCATATCACTATAGTATTGATTCTTTTAATTCATTTAACTGAGCTTCTTGTATTACGCCCATCTTTGTAGATACTACCTTACCATTAGAAAACGCTTTAATCGTTGGGATTGAACGTACACCCATTTCGACAGCTAAGTCTCTATCAGACTCAATGTCGAATTTGTAGACACCTACTTCGGAACCCTCTTCTTTTAATTTATTTGCATATTTCTCAACTATAGGACCTAAGACCCTACATGGTCCACACCATTCTGCATACATATCAACGATGAACTTTTCACCGCTTTCCATTTTTTCTCTTAATTCTCTTGAAGTAATTACCATTTTAATTTAACCTTTTGTTTTTTTATTCCATTTATAAAGAATAGAACTCCGTCTCTACCATCTTCATTGGTTAGACATACTAACCAATATGACGATTCATCCTCTTTTCTTTTATAGTAAATATATGAAGAATCCTTAGTAAACTCAATAACACCTTCATATCTTTCTAAACCATCATCAATAAAACTATTGCCCCATATCTCTTTGTTTTTTTCTAATAAAAGCGTTATCACATCTTTAGGGTACCACCCTGATTGTATCAAAGATGGGTAACTCCCTACCCTCTTTTCAACTAATTCGATAATCTTATCTGATAACTTACTTTCCATTATTCTTGTTCTCTTTGGATAGGTTCAGTCATAATCATTTCTTTTACTTCATCACTGACATCTACTTTACTATACATATTGTGTAGAGTCTTTTCTAACTCTTCAGCTTGTGTAATAGACTCAGCTATGATGTAAGTAATTCTATATGGGTCCGCATTGGATGCAGGTCTTCTGTCTTCCACATAACCCGTCCAATCTTTAGAAGTAGACAACGGTACACGAATTGACGCACCCCTATCAGAAATACCCCAACTGAACATATCAATACTCTGAGTCTCATGAAGACCTGTCAACCTCATCTCATTAGACGAACCGTAACATTTAATGTGCTCCAAGTGACGACTTTCAAAAGTTTTGAAGATTGCGTCAAAGTATTTTTTACCACCTTCGTTTCTCATTCTGTCATTAGAGAAGTTACAGTGTAGACCTGAACCGTTCCAATCACCAGACACAGGTTTTGGGTGTAAATCAATCTTAAACCCATAGTCCTCAGACATTTGGTTCAACATGTAACGAGAAATCCATAGGTCGTCAGATGCTTTTAATTTACCCATACTAAAGACCTGATATTCCCATTGACCTAACATCACCTCAGCGTTGGTACCAGTAATATCAATACCTGCCATGATACAGTTCTCCATATGTTGTTCAACAAACTCACGACCGTGAACCTGTCCGTTACCCACACCACAGTAATACTTACCCTGAGGTTCAGGGAATCCGTTAATAGGGAAACCCAAAGGCTTACCTTCTTTCATTATTGTGTATTCCTGTTCAAAACCAAACCACAATCCTTCCTCTTCCTCACCAATCAAATGGCGTGTGTTAGTTTCGTGAGGAGACCCATCAGGATTTAATACTTCACACAAAACCAAGTAAGAATCCAACATACCCTTATTCAATGGGTTTGGATACAATCTTACTGGGTTTAATAGACAATCAGAGAATCCACCCTCAGCCTGCATGGTTGATGAGCCATCGAATCCCCACTCAGGACAATCATCCAACCCTACACCGTGTACTCTCTTACCATTCACCTCATGAGTCGGAGCATCTACTACCTTTACCTTACTACGTAGGTTTGGTTCGGGGTAGTAACCGTCTAACCAAATATATTCTAATTTAACTTTCATATGTTTTTGTTTTTTAATAATAATAAGATTTACTAAAATAAATTAAATAAAAAAAGGGGGGTTTTCACCCCCCATATATAATTTCACCCGTTATTTAACCCAGTCTTCCCATTCATCAAATGACATACCGTCACTCTCAACCAACTTTAAACACTTATCCAATAGATTATCTTGAGTCTCCGCTAAAGTTTCGTAAAACTCCATCTGAGTCTCATCGTAGTCTTCATCGTCAAAATCCATATCTGCAGTTGGGTCTTCCAATGCGGTCTTTTCACCCCAAACACATCCTGATAAATAATATTCTTCTTCATCACCTTCATCACCATCCTGTTTTCTTGTTTTGATTACTAAAGCCCCAACAGGGTCAAAACCTTCATCTTCATACTTCACCTCAATAACCACATTGTTATCTATAGGAAAGCATAGGTCGTATAAACGGTAGAAAAATTGTCTTGGTAGATACCACGCTGACTCGATAGAGAACATCCCATCACCCTGAACATCATATAATTGAGTCCACTTAGCACCTAAATTTTCATACGACCAACCATTCATCACACTACGACCATCTTCACTTAACTCTACGTTATCATAGAACGCCTTTGCGAATGCAACGATAGCATCTTCATCACTATCATTTACTTGGTCAACCAACGAATCGACTAACTTTATTACTTCTTCGTTACCTTTTACTTCAACGTAACTTTTTAAAATATTTGCCATTTTATATATTTTTTTTATTTATTTATTCTTCTTTTAATTCAGGCCACTCAGCATCCTCTAACACTTTATCGTTCACCAGTTCAAACTCAACTTCTTCCATTACTTCTTCTTGTAATTCCTCGTCACCTGAGTTCCAATCTTTCAATTGCTGTTCTGTCAGTTCCTCCCAAGTTTCTTCAAATCGTATTGTCGTAACAATAACTTTTCTTTGTAATTTTGCCATATTTTCTGTTATTTAAATTTAATATTGAGAACCTGTTGCGGTCGGTTCAAATCCACCTTCTTTAGAAAATTCCTCGTTTGGTGTACCTAATTGAATAAATGAATCTTCACCTTTAGTTCTTGAGTCATAGAACTCATTTTCAGGATACGCTTCTTCCATACATAAATCATATACTTCGTCTTCACCGTACACTTCTTTATTTTTTTCGTTTTCATAGAAATCATATTCCATATAAACATTGTTTTCGAGATAATCAACCAAATCCTCGTCAGAGTTCCCTTCGTATGGTGGTTCACACTTACGAAGTGCGTCCACATTAACCTCAATAGGTTCACTTGCCGCTGAGATTGTCCAAGTCTCTACTTTACGGACATATACTTTATTTGACATATTATATTAGTTTAAGATTTCTTTACTCAAAATTAATGGTGAACCATCTTTATGACTTAAAACCATAAAAACATTTCCATTTTCTTTAACAATTGGCGTCACCTTTTCAAACATTTTTTTATAGTGTTTATTAACATAACCCACCACTTTTTCTTCGACTTCTTTACTGATTTTTTCTTCCATGATTTTTTATTAGTTTTATATTATACTTTCTTTAACACGACAAACATATTAATTTTATTTTTAATAAACAAGTATCTACAATAAAAAATCTATAAAAGACCTTTCATATTCCTCATCATTATCCCAAACCAACCTTTTTTGGTCCCAATACGCTTGTCTGTTAATTGACTTACCACTGGGGTATATCTTTTTCATCTTAGGTAATACAATAACTCTTTTATCACTCAATATATTTATTCGGTTACTCATCTCCTCTAAAACATAATTCCAATTACTATTAAGATTCTGATTAAATCTACCTAATGACTGAACATTTTCCGGTGACCGACCTTTAAAATACCTATACTCTACAGTTGCCCTCTCTTTACCGTGAATACTACTTTCTCGAATAGAAACTATAAAACAATTTGATGACTCAACATATGTCCTTACACAATTCTTCTGATGATTACTCTCAGCATTATAGTCGTCACTATCCATTAATAATACAGGGTAGTAATCTATGTGTGGACCAATTATTGGTTTTTGTATTTCCTCAACCATCATCTTTGAGTAGTTCCTCACTACAGTACCGTTTTCATAACTCTCTAATGTATTTACCCACTCATCATGTTCCTTATTAAAATCATCTTGTGTGGTTGAACTTATATTAACACTAACTCCGTGACCTTTAAGTTGATGTCTAAATCTTAGATGGTCACGAATAATACTGATTAAATTATCTTCGTTAGTAACGATGTCATCATACTCAGTTTTTTCACTGTAGTCATTAATAAAACTCACTAAACATTTTTTCTCATTATTAGTGATGTCGTATGTACCGTTGTAGTCTGTTGAGGATAACATATAAGGTTGCGTATCTAACTCAAACTTTAAATTTAAACGATTAAAGTAATCGACACCTAATAAGTCATAGAAAAAATTTAAAGAATTTAAGTTAACATATTTTTTAGAGTTTAATAATGACCTCACCTTTTTACCTTTCATTCCTGTCATCTTCATATACGCATCCACCATTGAGTTATGTTTTCTCAAAACTGATTTTCCAATACCTACATTGATGAACTTGTAAGGGTTGTCAGGTGCTTTAAACCCATTAACTCGATTATAAAAGTCAAAATATGACATACTGAGTTCCGTTATGTCCCCATAAGATATGTCCTCACTAAGAGCACTATTAAAAACTGTGACACAACTTTTAAGCACATTCCACCCATGCTTAGTATCCAAAAATTGTGACTCACTACCATTTAAAGAAACCCCATTAATCGAGCTAACGATTTCAGATAATATTCCTTGAATATTAAGCCAATTATTTGTCCTAACTGAACTACCCTTAGATTTTTTCTTACCTCTAATCGAAACACCACTATAAAAGTTTTTATATTTCTTATTAAAGGTTATGTATTGTATTTTACGTGTGGTACCGAAGTGAGTAGTACCTATCTTCCTACCCTTTGAGTAGTTATAAAGTTTTATGGCAATTGATTTATCACTCTCTTCAACAACAAGTGTAACCCTATCAATATAAACTGACTTGGTCTTATCCCCATAATACAACTTAACGTCTTCGGGTGTTGTTAAAAGTGTTTTTTTCTTTTTTTTCCAATGTGGTTTCTTAACTAAATTTGACACTATGTCCCACTCATCAAAACTCACTTCACATGTGTCATGATATTCCATCATCCATATTGTCTCGTCTTGAAATCTATATAAAGGGTCCTTCATTTACTACTGTTTACCCCAATAATACATTAAAAAAATTAAATATTCAATAGGTGGTTTAAGTGTTATATTACACCACCGTAGTAGTTTTTGTTGGTCACCCAAATTTGGTAACCTCTTCGTATAACCTCTCTACAAAATGAAATGTCAAAATCATCATCACTATAATCCGTTTTACCCTTCACGTATAAACCAATTAAATCAGGAATCACACTACTTTTAAACATAATAATACCAGTCACAAATCCAACACTGTATGTGTCTTTCATATCGTAATTCCTAATCTTGTCCTGATGTTCATTGTCTATCGAATAACCATCACTATCAGTCCTAAACCAAAAATTAACCCAATCTGTACCCTCGCTAACTATCATCGGTGATATTATATTTCTATCCTCACTTATTAAATCCTTAATTGAATCTCTATTTCTGAAGACGTAGTTACAGTCAAAGTTTATCACATAGTCGACGTCATACTTCATACTTTCAAGTAAGGACTTATTTCTTCTATCTGATTTAACCCCATTCGATAAATGTGTTTGAATATCTTTATACTGTCCCTTAAATTTTTCAATGAACCGATTAACCTTATATTCATGTTTAGTGTCGTCGAAAAAAATCTGAATGGTGACATTTTCTTTTGGGTAGTTAAGATATCTTATTTGGTCGAATACTTGGTCAATATCTAAAACATCAAAATCTAAAAATATGTTGAATAGTAATTTATAATCACCACTATTAACTTTTTCATTTACATATAATTCATCGTATAATTCACCCAACTTATCTTTCACATTAGAAGACCCATTACCGTGTATTATTGAGGGGTTAGTTTTAGTCATAACATTATATATTTTATTATCACTAACCTTAACATCGTCAATTGCCATATTTAATGTTTGGAAAATATTTTGATTATGGTCCAAAACTATTTCACTATTTTTCACATTTTGATTATTTCGTTTAACTAACCAACCATTGTTTTTTACATTAGACCAATTCTTCAATTTGTAAGACGGTAATAACTCTTCAATACTATCACCACTAAATTCATCCTCATTAAAATCCACAACCAGTACCACTTCTTTGAACTTATTCGATAACCCCTCATATAAATCTATGTTTTCGTACCTAATATCGTATACAAATAAAACGTCAGGTTTACGAATTAGCTCATCAACCGTATCAACAACCTCATCATATATGAACTTATTATTAAATTCACTACTTAGTGAGGTTATATATTTAAAGTGGGAACCCAATATTAAACCATACTTCCCATTTAATGGGTTTAAATCACATAAAACATTATCAGAACTATACTCATCCCTGAAGTATTTTAATATCTCGTTTTCAAACTCCCCGTAATCATTACCTTCAGCAATAACAGGTTTATCATGATTTAGATAATAGTTAGTGTAATATTCTTGGTCATCATCAGATTTATTTATATCAATATCAATCATATCCTTAATGTGATTACCATACCCTATAAACCCACCTGAGTTTAAAAATTTATATTCACTATCGACGTTAGGATACTTTTCTGATAACTCTTTTTTGGGCCAACAAGTTTTCTCAGCACTAAAGACTATTGGGTGTTTGAAGTCCCTGAATTTACGAATGATACTATCTGGTGTGTCATTAAAAATAACATCATATGAATCAGAAAATAGTATGATAGTATTTTCTAAATCAACCCATTTCGATATTTCATCCCTTAAATAGATTATTTTTTGAGCACCTCCCGGTTCAAGTAGAACACCATTTTCTGCACGTCCACTTTCCCACTTATCACCTAATCCTAAGATTATATATGGTATGCCGTTTATAACACAGCTCTCTTCAAACCTGTCTAAGTTTTCATTCCTGTCAGTGGCAACAGTAATAACTATAAAACGGTCAGTACCATCGGAGTATGTATTTTTGATTTTTGTGTAAATTCCCATAAAAGAGTTTTTATGTGAAAAATACGAACATTTTCTAATTAAGAAATATTAGACCAAATGAAGTTTCATAAAAAGGTTGGTTAGTTTTAGTTTTAACACCCTCTTCTTTCACCCCCATATGGTTTAAATCCAACACAACCTTAATTATTTGTTTCTGTGTTAACTGAACATCTTTACCGTTTTCAAAATTCTCATAAGAAACTTTTTCAACGTGCTCATAAAAATCATCAGGTTTTGCAATACCAATAAGTTGTCTCAACTCATCAGGGTTTTCATTAAAAAACTTAATGAAGTTATTAATATAAATTTGTACATCAACATTCATAACTTAAATATAATAAAAAATCAGGACAAAAGCCCTGATTTTATAATCTTTTATCTCGAAATAAAAACTCCCTTTTCTGAAAGTTTTTCGATAACTTCAGGGATTTTTAATTGTGAATTACCTTGTATGTTAATCACCTTTAGGTTAGGTAATTGTGCAATTTCTTCAGGTATAGTCTTTAGATTAGGGTTATTAGGTATAGATAGAAACTGTAACTTTTCTAATTTTCCTAAAGATTTTGGTAATGATTTTAAAACACCTTCGAAATGTAGAGCCATTAAATTTTTATAGTCACCTAACTTCTCAGGTATTTCTAACTCTAAACTCTCAGCTTCATTTGTTCTATATCCACCACTCGATTTAGAAAAATCAAAAGAAGTGATGTCACTAGATAACGAGTTAAATAAATCGTCAAAACCATAAAGTGCTATGTATTTAGAAGATGAGTCTCTTGGGTAATCAATATTAACTTTCTTACCGTCCATAGATGTCAAACCTTTAGCAAATTCAGGTTTAAAAACCTCTTTTAACTCAGGATTAGTATTTAAAAACTTAATTAAGTCAATTGTACGGTCATTGGCATCCATAAATTGATTTGACGGGAAGTGAAATTGGTATCTTTTAGCCGGTAATCCTGAAACCTGACCAACCTTAGGTCCTCCACTCATAAACTCTTCAGCCTTGTTCGGAATAACCACATATAATGGTCCATTCTTAATGTAGTGGTTAAACATTCCCCCACCAGGTGACGATGTACACCATCCTGACTCACCTTTACTAGGTTTTTGGTCACTACCTCCGTAGAAACACGCAGCATCCCTACCTAAGTTACCAGTGTCACTAATTCTAACCACTGTCCAATTATTACCTCTGAAGATAACTTCACCACCCGGGTGGTCGTAAGTCTTAGCCGCCTCTTCTTTTTCATCTTTAGTTGCTTTCTTTTTCTCTAAAGAGTAAGGTAACATTATATCGTTGAGTTTTTCTATACTCAATTTATTAATGTCTCTTTCTTCACGTTCTAATTTACCTTTAAACCTATCGAACTTCTGTAGGTCTTGAGTCACCTTATAAAGGTCCTCAAAGAATAGTTCCTGTAACCTACTTAACTCACCTTGATAAGCCGGTGTACCATACTCAGCATCAACTTCGGCAGTTTGATTTAATTTAAGGTATTGTTTTAATAACCATTGTACATATGTACCAGCCTTTTTAACTTCATCCCCATCTACACGAGTGGTTGGGTCGGCTTTAACTATTTCATTAAAATTATCTAATGAAAGTTTAGGCTTAATTGTTTTCTCACCTTTTTTCTTTGGTTTGGTGAATCGGTCCTTTAAAAGTTCGTAACGACTATTTTCAAGAATAACCGATTTAACTATACTGCTAAAATTGAGTGCCATATTATTGTTTTTTACTATAAATATACTGTGAGGTAAAAAGATTCCACTTTATTACCCCACAAATATAGAATAAATTTCAATAATTACACCAAAGAGTTATCAACAATTTCACTTAAATCGTAATTCATGATTAATAATTCAGTTCCTTTAGACTGTGCTTTACCACTACTAGCACCCGCAGCCTTTGCAAAATCTTTGGTTTCCCATATGAATTTATCCTTCGGGTACCACTCACTTAATATATCAAAGTCATAATAAGACAGCGAATATTTACCCTTAACATTCGACAATACGTTTGCCAATCTTTCATGGTCCTCCCTATCAAAGTCGTGATTTGAATAATAGTTTTCAGTTTTCCAATAAGGTGGGTCCAAATAAATATATGTGGTGGGTGAGTCATACTTTCTAATCACCTCCTCAAAGTCCATATTCTCAACATGAGTGACCGATAAAAACTTATTAACCCACTTTTCATTTTTTAATTTATCTCTAAAGGTTAGATACTTAGACTTATATTTACCCTTCAAATCAATATACTTAGAGGTTTCAGGCTTACTACCACTAAAAACTTGTGTGAGGATATAAGCGTATTTTGCGGCAACTACATAATCAGGACCATCAACTTTAAACCCTTCATTAAAAATTTCTTTTTGGTAGGTGTTGAATAGTTCTCTATATTCAGGTGGTGTTGGAAACACACCTCTTTCCTGACACGGAATCTTTTCAATCTCTTTAAGTAATTCGGTCGGGTTTTGTATACACTGAAATAAGTTATAGTTTAAAGGGTTAAAGTCATTATATACAACACGTTTAAGGTTAGGGAACTTTTCTAAGTCCATATTATAGAAACACCAAAACATCCCTCCGAATGTTTCAACATAGGTCTCCATGTCTTGTGGGTAATAATTTACAATCCACTTACCAATTTTACTTTTTCCTCCGATATAGCTTAACATATAATTTTGTTTTTCATAAACATAGTAAATAAAAATGGAAAAGGCAAATGTTTAAAGTAAAAAAAGATAAAACACCTTAAAAAAAAATTAGGTACCATACACATTAATCGAAACATCTTTATTGATTTCAATGTATTTATTGTTAACTTATTGTAAATAAATCATTAAATTAAAACACTATGAAAAATTTAATCACAATACTACTCGTACTATTATGTTCACCCTCTTTTAGTCAAAGTATAACCCTAACAGACTGGGACAACAATGAAATCATAGAATATGTGAAAACATCAAATGATGGCATAAAGATAGAACAGGGTTACTTATTATCAGGTAAACATCACGGAAAGTGGGTTTCCTACTTTGATAATGGCAATGTTCGCGTTATTGCCCATTTCGTTCTTGGAAGAAAAGAAGGTGTGTGGGAATACTATAGTGAGGAGGGTCTACTAACACACGAAGTGGCATATGAAGATAACAGAAGAATAAGTGTTTCAAAAACTCGTTACTTCGAGTAGCAGTTCTTATACGGACGACAAGAAGATTTCTGAGAAAACCCCATATCTTTACATGAGGTCTTTTCACAATAAGACTTACTCATCTTTCTCTCTGTAATTTCAGTAATCTCATTTTTATATTGTTCCTTAATATAGTCCTTAATTTCATTGACGGTTGAGTACAACATATTTAAAAAATCTCTCCATTGTTTAGGGTTATGTACCCTTAATAACCCCAATAATTGTAAAACGTGTGGTAATTTATCATCCTCCACTTCTTCAGACGATATACTAAACATAACATTTTTTAAGATTTCGTCACCTTCACCTGATTTACTAAAGAAATCTAATAGGGTGTCGACACTATTCATTAATTCTTCTTCAGAGTAACGACCAATAAGTTCTTTATACTCTCTAACAATACCCTCTAACACCTCATTCGCATACGCCCTAAACTCAAATGGATGTCCATAATAATTTTCAGGGACTTTGGAATCGTAATTACCGATTTTTTTATTAGATATTTTTGACGTGGCATTTAAATCCATTAGATGCTGTATCTCATGATATAGAACATTATATGTGGATTTTCTGTTCGGAACCATAGCATTATCAGGATTAACAACAATAAACACATTATAAAGATTCCTTTGTTTTTCATTGTTTATCGGAAATACTGCCGCCTGACCTTCAAACTCACTTAGATAATAAACAGGTACCATTGAATAGTCACCAGTAGTGTCCTCGACGTATATCTCACCTTTCTTAGGTTCTTCATCATCTTTTTCTTTCCATGCATTATATATTACATCTGACATATATTCTAAGTCGGCCTGAGTTCTAGGGTGAATTTTTACCCGAGTTGACCTTTCATTAAGGTTTTCTGTATACTCTCTTAGAATTTTTTGTATAATATCTTTCATATAAACTATTTATAAAATAAATATACCATGTCAGACAAAGGATGTAAACAATGTAAGCAAAAGCTTAATAAATCACAAAAAGGTATGTTAGTAATATCCATCTACATGTTTATTACTTCAATTTATGGCTCATATAAACTTTATGAACTATTAAAAACTTTATTCTGATAAATCTCTATCGACCTGTATCTTAATGTATAGGTCTCCCCTATTATTCTGTATGTTATAACCTTTACCCCTTACTCTTAAAGGTTTGTCGGTACTTAACTTATCTGGTAGTGGTATATTAATCTTAGAATCAGGATGAGGTATTTCGATATTTTTAATTGTTAAAAACTCGTTTACATCTAACTTCTTACTGTAAACCAAGTCATTGTTCAACTTCTCAAAACCATCCTGTTTAACCATATTAACTTTAAGTATTAAATCTCCAACACCTTTATTCGGATAAAAGTCCCCCTTACCCTGAACACGTAGGAAATCACCATTATCCATATTCTTGGGGATTTTAACCTTTATATTAGTAAAACTTGGTTTAGTTCTCTGACCTCCACATTCGTAACATGGGTTAATAATAATATCACCTTCACCTTTACATTGGGGACAATCAGTATCCACAACTTGTGAGAACATTCCACTACCGAACTTCTGTCTAACCCTACCGTGTCCTTTACATGTACCACACACTCGTTTATCACCACCAGAACCATTACACCCTTCACAGCTAACCCTTACTTGATAATTAAACTCCTTATCAACACCAATATAAGACTCAATTGGGTTAATCTCGATATTAACTATTTTATCAGGTGACTTAGGTTTTCTTCTTTGAGATTGTTGTCTTTGTTGGTTGAAACTATTAAAGAAGTCATCCATAGAGCCCCCACCTCCACCAAAAGGATTAGGGTTATCATACTGACCTTTCTTATTCGCATCACCTAACGTTTCGTAAGCCTCTGCTATATCTTTAAACTTATCACCTCCGTCTGGGTTTACATCGGGATGATATTGTTTAGATTTTTTTCTATAGGCTTTTTTAATTTCGTCAGGAGACGCATCTCGAGAAACACCTAATATGTTATAATAATCTTTCATGGATAACTATATAATTGTATTATTTAAGAATAAGAAAAAAAGGCGGATAATCAAAGGTTACTCGACAGAAAGTAATGCTCGTCAAAAATTTAATTCCTTATTGAAGGACAATGAAGTTTTATTTCCCGTGGAGTATGAGAATGCTGAATACTGTATTCATGAGTTAGGTATACTAACAACGCAACTCGATTACCAATTACCACTATTTCACTCAGACGACTTTGGTCGTAATGAAAAGATTTTTGTTGATGGTGATAGTCATTATACATTCTTAGAGGTTAAACCATATGAACTAGAGGAAAAGATATTCGACTGGCAAACAGATAGTAAAATTGAAATGCAGAAACTAATATATGATTACTGCCCAATAAAAGAAATGAAAAGCATATCCACATTAAACAATAAGATTATTATACAAATTAATGAAGATTTTAAACTTTTCTCTTTAAAAAACATAGACGAAGCACAAAGAGCTTTGAAGGTTATGGAAAAGTATTTCATTAGAAAGGGTCGTAGAGATGCTATCTTTGTTAGAGATATTTCCACGACCCAACGTAAATGGTTGTATGATGTATTAGAGAGAAATGGTTTTGACCGTAAAAAGTTATACCGTCAACACACTACTTACTCGAAACGAGTGTAAACTCAATACCTGAAATGTTGATTATCACTTGGCGACTATTTCTATCACGAGGACTAAATAAATTAACTACTTCAGAATATTCATTATCTTTTAATTCAACGATAACAGAAACCTTACCTTTATTAAAAACTGAATTATCAAAAATTTCAGATATCTCGGCAAGTTTTGTTAGTTCATCCCTAAAGTTTTTTTCAGTCTCTGCCATAGCGTATATTTTTTCTCAATAACCGGCGTATTCTTAATTTGAATAGGGTCTATTTTTTTAATCTCATTTATGAAATTATCCCTGTACTTCTTCTCTTTCTTCTGGTCTTTGAACTTCTCTTTCTTGAGCCAAGTCATCATGTCCACTTGATTCTTCTCCATTTTCAATAGTTTCTTTTAATTTAAGAATGTCATCATCAATACCAAAATTTAACTTTTTAAGTTCATTAACATCTTTAGACTCAAACATACCTTTTAACTCCTGTACTTTTTCTTTGAATAGTCTTTCTTTTTCTTCTTTTTCCTGATTGTAATTAAAGATACCTTTAATACCCTCTTGTAACGAATTAACTTCATTAACATCGTTTTTAACAACAAATGAATATAACTTATAGTTAGGTCTATCACTGTTATCTTGAGACATCACTTCAATACCGTTAGTATATTTTTTAGGTATACCCCATGACGATTTTAAGAAAATGTCGAATGAAACGAAATCTTTTAAATAACGTAGTGATTTTAGATAAGGTTTTGTTTCTTCTGTAAATTTTGAAAATATCATATTAATGCTGTAATGAATGTTACTATATAACTGAAAAATAATCCATTGATGATTACTTCTCGATTAGTTAAGTTTAAAGGTTTAGGTGGGTCTGATAATAAGGAACTAACGAAATTAACCGTAGTCCTTATTATCCCCATACTTGAAAAAACGAATAAGAATGTACTAATATATTTTAGTATCTCTATCCCCATTATAATGTTTTTTTGTGCTCTAAGATTTCACCTCTTAATTCTTGCAATAATGCTTTTAATTCTTGAGCTGTTTTTCTCGCTCTCGTACCTGCAGATTTATTACCTGCGTAAAATTTACTACTATCCACCGATAGTGTTTCAACTAGTGTTTTAATGTTTTCTACTGTTTCCATTTTAAAAAATTTAATTTTAATTTATTATAATACTAAATGTAATTTTTATGGGCTGAGAGTAAAGTGAAACCACATAATTTAATTCTGTAGAGACCTTTCTAATACCTTATACATATCAGTAAACATCTCTAAATCAGACTTAGTGAATACTCTATTCAAGTCAAATAGTTGTGTTAAAAAAGGGGATATAGATTCTCTAACCTCAATATCTTTTTGTTCGTAAAATACCTCAAAAAAGAAAGTCTCGAAATAATCATAGTCGTTATTTTTAAACTTAAAACGAATGTTTTCTTTTTCGAAGTCAGTTATCGTTTTAACCCAACACCATTCAAAATGAGATTTATTATCTTCATAACTCATTGTAATTTTTGTTTCCCTACTCTCACTATTACCACCACCTAAATAAGTCTCAGTAATTAAGTTTAGTAGTGAGAAACAAAAATCCTCAAATAGTTCAGAATACTCTCTCTGTATATTGTGTGCACGGAACCATAGGTCCACATCTGACTTGTCCATAGGTTTTGTTATCCAATTAAAAAAAAAGTCCATCCCTTCTTTCATATAAGAAAGATAAGATGGACTTCGGTAAAAGAAATATTAAAATTTTTATTGTGTTTTTCTACTATAAGTTAACATAGACTTCATCTTTTGAATGTCTTCATTAATTTTCATATCTTTCTTATTTGTAGACTCAGATAACGCAGACATTACATCATCAGGTGACATTGCATCTTTATCTCCTTTTTTTCTACCAGCAATATCTTCAACAGGTTGAACCGCTTTGTTATAAGAATCTTTCTTCAACTTAGCCAACCAATTTTTCTTACGTCTGTCATTAACCTTTTCGTTAGCATCTGTCTTAACCGCATTTGCGTATTCAGATGAGTTACCCGTTTTTGAGTCACCCATAATGTTCATCTCAATCCAGTCTTCATCAGGTTTGATTGCGTCGTAGTCCAAGTTTTCCATACCACCTGAACGAGCGATTTGGTCAATGTACTCCTCAACAGCGTCAGAAGCGTGAAACTTCATACTATCTTCTTCACCCATTTCACCATTTCCTTTAGGGAAACCTTCAGGGTCTTCATCGTAAGCTTCGTTAGAACCCGCTTTAACGTAGTCTTTCATTTTCTTGTTAACCTCTTTCATTGCTTCGTCGTTAACCTTCTTAGAATCCTTTAAAGTTTTCTCAGTATCTTTAAGACCTTTAGCTTCTTTTTGTTCTATAACCAATCTTTGGATGAGTTCAATCATTTCTGATTCTGATAAAGTAACGACGCTCTTTTTAGATTCTTTCTTTACTTCATCTTCTTCACCCTCTACAGGATATGGCTTACCGTCAACCTCAAAAGTCTTTTCACCTTTCTCAATTGCTTCGGCTCTTGCCGCACTGAAAGCATTACCCTCTTCAACTTCTTCTTCCTCCATACGTTGTTTTTCTATGTCAGAATAAACACCCATTACTTTTTCACTAAGTTCCTCATTAAGGATTTTTTCTACTATATTATTTATCGTTTTTTCAATATTCATAATAATTCTTTTTATAATAAATATACGAGATTATCTAAATCTCGCATATGGATTTATTCTTAATTTTTCTATATACAGTCCTAAACTTTTTAAAACTCTATTAATATGTTCATTACCAATAGCAATTGCAACATCGACAGGGTCACCTCTATACGAATCTTCTTCCTCTTCAGTCGGCATATATCTTGATATATATTCATAAAAACCTACTGGTACGTTTTCACCTTTATATTTTAACTCATTTAACTCAACAAACATCTCAACATTTTTAGAGTCATTAAAAACATAATCTTTACCCATACCAACAAATCCAGCAATCTTACCTTTAGGACCAATATCTAAAACTTTAAACTTACCCGATAAATCATTATTTTTAAATTCAAACTCAGAGCCACTTATCTCTTTTTGTAAAAATTTAGCCTTTTCATCAGGAATAGAATCTAACCATTCTTTACGTTGTTCCTCAGCACTCGTTGGTTTATAGTCAATAGAAAAACTAGTATATTCAACTTCATCCTCCTGTTCAGTGATATAACCCAACTCTTTCGCAATGATATTTCTCACCACATACTCCTCAACGTTTGTTTTCTTAGCAGTATTAGTAATCATCTCTTTAACCATATCTCTCTCAAAGAATTCTAGTGCGTTAATGTCACCCTGATTACAGTAAGGAAATTTAGAACATTTCTTCTTTACCTTAACAAACTTACCACCTTTACCTCCGAACTTTGGGAAGTTCTTGTCTTTTACAGACCTTAACTCCTTCTCAACAGTATCAGGGTTAGATAGTTTTAATGGGTCCTTCTTAGGTCCCCCAAATGGTGCATCGTATACACCAGTCGAAGATGATGTCGTAGCTTCAGTGGTTTCACCACCTTTTTCCATTTTAGATAATTTAGTGTAGTATTCTGGGTCTTCATATAAATGGTCCAATGAAATTTCAATTGCCACCATCATTTCTGACGTATGTTCCATTTCGTGTCTAACACCATTACTAAACTCATCGTAAATCTCATCAACAGGGACTCCATGCATTTTAGCAATGTCAGTAATATCCATACCGTCAGCCTTACCACCTTTAATCATATCCTCATTAACGTTTCCACCCTTAGGTTTCGTAGTTAAGTTACCCTCAGTCCCTGGTTGAAACATTGTATTCTTCTTTGGCTCCGCAAATAACGGTGCAGAATAACCACCCGCAGAACCCGCACCTGTCGCTTCAGTGGTTTCACCACCTTCTTCGTCCTGAACAATCTTCATAAGGATTTGATTCAACACATCAGACGTATCATCACTCTCTTCATTTTCTGACTCTTCTTCGGCCATATTCTTCATTTTATCCATAGCGACAAAATTATCAGTCACTGCTTGATTGGTATCAAAACCTGTAGTGTTCTGAGAAAAAGCCTTTTGAAGACTCTTCTTTATCATACCCTTTAATTCTTGTTCATTTAATTCCATTACTTCACTGATTTTAAAGTTGGTTCCCAAAAGCTTCTACGTGACCACATGATACGATAAAACTCTCTCATTATTTTCACAACTATATCATTAATGTCACCTGAAATCTTACCTCTCTTTATCTCTTTCTTTATGACGTCAATCATTTTGTTTTCAAATTGCTTTAATGTGTTAGAATCTAAGAAATCTTTAATCTCTTTTCTAACCATCACTTCAATTTCTTTTTTGTCTGAATTAGTTAGTGCCATTATTTACCTATTTTCCAATATATTCGTCCTGACAAAACAGGGTTTAAATCTTGGTTAACACCTAAACCTAAACCGAACATATTTTTTTGTTTATTTTTATATAAAAGTTCACCCCCAACGTAATTGAGTTGAGTTTTTTGGCCCTGTATCCCCACTCCCCAATAAAATTCTCTATTATTAAGGTATATTTCTTTTGTTATTGTTGTTGTGGGTATTTTAATATTTGAAACAAAACTCCTGCTCGATATACTATTCATAGTTATAGTATCATTTAAAACTAAAAAACCTAACGTATCTAATGTTAGGGTGTCGATATAGTTATATTTCGCATAATAATCTTTTAAGATACTCATCGTGTCTATATCTGATGGTATAGTATCGTGTTCAATCACTAATTTTGTTCTCCATTTAGGTTTGTATTCTGTCTTAATCACCTCAACAGTATCCCACTTAGTTTCAATAGTGACAATAACTTCCGGTTCTAACGCAGGTTTTCGACTACATTGACTTTGGAATAATAGAATAACTACTAAACCCACTATTAATATTGATTGTATGGTGCCTAAATACTTTTTCATTACTCTTCAGTACTTTCTACATTTTTAGTCTTTTTTCTCTGTGACAAAACTTTTGCCCACTTAGACTTAAATTGTTCATAAAATGAAGTCAACTTATTAATTAATTCAACCAACGAGTCATCTAGTTTTATCATATCACCATTAACGTAAACACCATTGTTTTCACCAATCGAGTAGAAAAACTCCAAATCAAAATCAATTACTTTACCACTCCACTCAACATTGTTAGGGTATACATGTAATACACCAAAATCAGATAAATCAGACACTTGTTCAACAAAGTCATCCATAGTTTCCTGATAAGATACTTTTTCATCCGTTGATAGTTCAATTTCTTGTTTATCTTTACCATGTAGTGTGATTACACCACCTGACACTCTATAGGATTCACTTTTATCCTCGTTAGATGTGCTTTCAATATCGTCTTCAATATCTTTAGCAATATTAACAGGGTCGTTAGTTAGGTCTGTGACAACCTCTTCTTCTTGTTCCCTAAGGAGACCCATTGATTTCAATGTTTCTCTAGATTCATTTAAGTTATCTTTACCTAACATCTTTCTTGACGCTTCAAGTAAAGATTTCATTTCATCATACTGATTCATTCTCTAATATTTTTAAAAATTCTTCATAGTTGAAAGATGGGTTCAAATCAGTTACGTCACTCGTATAGTTACTTCGAGTAACAATACCTTCATATAACTCAATGTTATCCACCTTTACATTATGACCTATACAGGTCTTCGGTATGGTAAACTTATCACACAAATCCAAACATAAACTCTGTACGGACTTCATCTGTGCTTCAGTATATGGGTCCCAAAAAAATTCACCCCTCCACTTTCTGTTATACACACCTTTACTATAAATATTACCAATCCAGTTAATGTAAGAAGTATTAAGTGGGTTTTTCTTTAACCAACCTAAATTCTCCAACGAAATCACTATCGTTTGCTTCTTATTTTTAAAACTCTTCAGGTAGTCCGAATGTAATTCAGGGTCCAATAACTGAAAAACCCTCCCATCTTTTCTTATAAGATAGTGAGGGACTTTTAGGTACTTTCCGTTGTTTCTATTTCTTAGTGAGGTAATGTATTCACCACCATCACGAGAGGTATGAGTTAATAGTATTTGTTTCTTATTTTTCCACTTACCATTACTATTAAATCCTGTCAATTCTTGTATTTCTGTTTGCATTACGAGGTTGGTATCTTAACGTCTTTATCTGAGGTTCGACCCTCTCAACTTTCTCTTCTTCTATGTTAACCTCTTTTTTAGAATTCTCAATATTTTCTAAGTGTTGTCTTAACTTATTAATATCTTCCTCAGTGGGGTTAATCGGTTCACTTATTTTTTCTTTGTACTTTTCCGAAGCTGCAATTAACTCCTCATTTGGTTTTTCATACTCATCGTCATCTTCATCATATTCAATCACTTTATCTTCACTTTCCCTTAATCGACCAAACGCAAAATTGGCAGCAACCACTAAAGATATCGCTAATGGGTCAAATACGAATATAATTATTAACATCAATATATTAACAACATTACTCATTGGTGTGTTAGTTAATTCACTAATGTATTTTAATGGACCCAATTCACTAGCAATTTCAGAATTACTCTGAACGTCTAAAATTTTTATCTCTATTGATGATATCGAATCTGTAGCATTCTCAACTTTAACGTTAACACCATTTCGTGATGTAATAGCCGACTCCAATTGTTTTTCCAATGCTCTTCGTTGAGATGACGAAGTCGTTGTTATTATCTGACCCGTTTCTTTATCTTTATATTGTATGGTATTGTTAGATAAACCGTTTCTTAAATCAGTTATACTTTTATCTAATTCCTTTTTTTCGGATAAATAATACACTCTATTTTCCTCAAAACGTCCTTTCTTTAGTTCAAGTAATGAAACCTCTTTATCAATAATACCTGACTTAGTTGCAGTTTCTTGATACGCACCTGATAAGAAACCATATATACCTGCGGAGGTAATTAGTATCAATATAAAAGTGGCTATTGTTAAATAAGTCCTCAGAATCTTATTAAGTTGTGACCAATATTGATACAATAATGAAGCAATTACCAACTTTGCGAACTCTAATGAACCTGCCATTATTAATACCTGTAACGAGGCTCCCGCAAATAATTTCGAAAGTCCCGTTACTGAGTAGAATGCTGCAGACGCACTAACGGATATCGCTGAAAGTGCAATTATTGTTGGAAATATCCTTTTCTGTATCCAATTTAAAATCTTCATAGTTATGTTTTTTTAGGTTAACCCTTAACTATAAATAGTTTGTTATAGGTAATCAAACAATTCTGAAGAGTCGTTACGTAGTTTACGTAATGCCTTTTCCTTTATTTGACGGACTCTTTCTTTAGTTAGTTTAAAGTCGGTACCGATATCTTCAAGTGTTCTTGGTGTTCCTGACATCCCATAGTAGTCCTGAATAATATGTCTTTCACGTTCATCCAATACTGACATAATACTTAACATCTTATTCTTCAATAAACTTTCAGTACAGAATGATTCGTCAGGTTGTACGGCATCTAAGTTTTCAATTAAGTCAACCAAAGTATCACCGTCTTCATTGATATTCATGTCCAAATCAATCACTTTTGGTAGTTTAGTGAATTTCTCATCTAAATCTTTGTTGGTTTTCTGAGCCTCTTTCTTCGCTCTATACATTTCTTGAACAACATTAACAGGTAGTCGAATGGTACGTGAATTCTCATTCAAAGATTGAATGATAGATTGTTTAACCCACCACACTGCGTAACTAATAAAACGAAGTTTTTTTGACCAATCAAAATTCTTAATCGCTTTCATCAACCCTAAGTTACCCTCGGCAATTAGGTCGCTCATTGGTAATCCCTGATTCTGATATTGTTTAGCAACAGTAATAACAAACCTTAAATTACCCTGAAGTAACTCTTGGTGGACTTTATCCATCTCTCTTTCAGTAAGGTTACCCGAACATACCATCTCTGATAGTTCTCTTTCACGTTCAGGTGTCATCACTTTAATTTTTCTAATGTCAGAAAGATACATCTGTATCTCATCTTGATTCAATGGTGAACTCATAGTTTTTTCCGTTTTATTTTTATTTGTATTCATTTGCATATTTCTCTAATAATTCTTTACTCTCCGAAGTTAAACTATTTATACCGTTTTCCGAAATACTATCTAATATTTCATCCATAGTTGGTTTATTAACTTTTTTAAACATCTCAGGGTTAACATCTTCGTCTTCCAATTCAAAGTCTAATTCAAGTCCCATGTTTTTTGTAAAATAAGTAATTATGTTGTCTAACTCATCCTCATTTTGTTTCATTTGTCTTTCGACCTCCTCCATCGTTGGTACGTCCATCACCTTAACATTCTCATTACCCTCTTCTATATCGAATAGATTTTCCGCCAACATCTTAGGAAGTTTAATTGAACTCTTTTCCGAATATGGTAATAAAAAGTATTCGTAGGTATCCTCTTTTAATGTCGTGTATATAAATTGTTTAAACTCATCAAAAGGGATATCAGTAGTTATCTTTATAACCATATGGTATGGACCATATATATACTTTAGTGTCTCATCACTGCTAGTTAGAATAATTGACTGACCAACATCATATACTTTACTCTCTTTGGTGAAATCACCAAATACGAATAATAAGTATGTTTCTTCATTATTTTGTTTATCCATATTATTTATTTTTTTCAAATGTACGACTATTTATCTATTAAACCTAAAGATTATGAAAAAGATTTCATTAACTGAGTCTCAGTTGACAAATATAATACAAAAAATTGTAACTAAGAAATTATCTCATCTCAATGAGGACTCCGCAGATATTAATCAAGATGGTGTTATCACACCAGAAGAACTATATCAACACTTCGACCTTGATGGTGACGGAGTTGTCACAATGGCGGATTACGCAGCTCATGTAGATTTCCATTGTGAAAATCCTGAACTACTTCAAAAAGAAAGAGAATCTGAAGAGTATGTTTCTAAAATGGAACAAGACCGTGAACCATTTATTAATTTCTTCAACATGGATGGTCCAACAGCAATGATGGAACAAGAAGAAGACGAATATGATGATGAAGATATGGATGAACAACCAAATAAGTATCCTGTCGAAGATGTAATGTTTGACTTAGATGATTCTGACGTCGCAGATATTATGTCATCTGACGGACCAATGAGAAGATTCAGAGGGTCTATCTATATTGATGAATTGATTCCCGAAACGGATGATGTTGAATATGATAGAAAGTTAGCTATGAAAGTCTTAGAGAATTACGCAAAGAAGTTACCAACTGGTGAATATTACGTAGGTGGTTTAGGTTTCAAACAAAGAAGTTTGATTGAACCTTACGACAATATGGACTTTTAACCCAAACCCCAATATAAATAAGAAACCCACCAATAGGTGGGTTTTTTTATTTTCCTAAGTGAGATAGAAACTCATTCATCTCCTGTTTTTCGTATTTATCGTATTGTTCCTCATGACGAAGAACCGACATATAATCGAAGAGGTACTTCTTAACCTCGTTGAGTTGTTGGTTAACATCTATTCCTCTCCCCAACATCTCTTGAGTATCTGATAGATTCGATGCAACTCTCATCAATACATCGTTAGTCTTAATCATTTCAGCTGGTAGTAACTCACCGTGTTTTTCACAAAATTCTACTTTAGTCATATCTCTTGTTGTTTGATTAGAGTACAAATGTAAGGAATAAATCTTTAACCCACAAAAAATCCCCACATTTCTGAGGGGATTTTAATTTAGAGGACCTCACAAACAATATCATCCATACCGAACTCTTTAGCTACCATTTCAATTCTCTTAACCTTAGTCACGTTAGAACCCCAAGTTGACATATATAACCCGTCATCCATCAATACTCTATCGTAAGGTTTGATTGAATCACGGAAACTATCGAAGTCTTCTTTAAAGAATTGACCGAATGATTCAACTACTTTAGTCTTATCTACATCTTCGATAATCTCTTTCATCACATCAACATAAGTCTCCTTAGCAGTGTTATTCATATACACCTTATCTCCGATGGTTACCTTAAGACTGGTTGACTTCGCTCGACCAATGGTCTTCTTAACAACACTCTTCTCCTCTTCAGTTAAGGTATTGTCGTTATCAACACTAAACCCTAAATCAACCTCTTTGATGTCTAAGTATCCAATCATCTTATCCACTCTCTCGTTGAAAGAATCAATATCTCCGACATTGAACCACTCAGTAGTAATGTTTCTACGGTCGTCATACTCTTTAATAACTCGGTAATCATCAAAACATACGTGGAGAATACCCTCCAATCGGTTCATATCTTCCGTCTCAAAGACTCTAATCATTAATACATCAAAAGGTAGGTGAGTCGAGTTTAACTGTGTCTCACGAATCTTATACTGTTTTGAAAGACCAATCTTATGGTAACCATTTACAAAGTTACCACCGTGGTCAATAATTCTTGCAACATATACATATCCTTCCATATCTTAGTCTTTTAATCGTTCTCCTGTTTCTTTGATTGTGAACTGTGACATATTGTTCGTACCACTTCCACCTCTTTTACCGTTTACAAATTTAACAATTCCATTGTTATAAAGCTTGTTTGGGGTGTCAAAAGTTTCACCTTTAAAGTGTAGTCGTCCTTTGGTGTCTAATGTTACTTCATATTCAACTCCCTTATACTTTCTGATAAGGATAGTGTCTTGACCCAATGACTGAGCCAGCACCAAAAGTCTATTGTCTACCTCAACTGAAATCTTCTCTTTCTCTTGTTCCATATCGAAGTGTTCAGCTCCGTATGCATTCATAAAGTTGATGAACTCACCAGTCAATGTATCCTCATCATCTTTGAACCACTCTCCGTGAGTTCTACGACTATCTAAGATGGAATGTAACATCTTCTCCACCTTATTCATATCATCAACCTTAAAAACCGTTACAACTTTGTAACCAACTGGTGACTTTGTTCTGTTAAGTTGATTTTCTCTTTGGATGGGATTAATAGATAGACCAATTTTCTTGTCATTGATGTCCATGGGTCTTCCCATAACATCGTATAACTCACCTAAATAAATGTAACCCTCGTTTGACATATTTCTTATTGTTTGAGTCACAAATATAAAACAAAAAACGGAGACTTACAAGTCCCCGTCATAAAAATTAACCTCAACACCACTTTCTTCGAACATCTGTTTACTCCTTAGTGCATGTTCGTCCCAATGTTCTCGGTTTCGTGTGGTATCCACAGTCTTACAGTAGATACGTCTAACCCCTGAACTAATAATTCCCCGAGCACAATCACTACAAGGAATACCACAGGTTAAATACATCGTTGTATCTCTAAGACTCACCCCGATACGTGCAGCATTATATATACTATTTCTTTCGGCGTGTTCAAACCAGTAGTATTTCTCTGGTCTTACCTGACGCTCTTCAACATCATCATCGATACCCCGAGGAAATGAGTTATACCCTGTGGATACAATCTCATTATCAGGTCCAACGATAACCGCACCAATCTTGGTTCTACGGTCTTTGGATTTCTCTTTTACCTGTTCGGCAATATTAAGGAAGTACTCAGTCCAATTCATACATCTCTTCCTCAATTTTGTCAGCTAAATATTTTTCTAACTCAATTAACTTGTCATGAGCATCTCTCCAAAGTCTAACAACTTTTTCGTCTTCATGTTCAATATTAGGACCATAATAGTGTTTAAGGGCGTAACCCTCACCTTCATTTTCTAATCTATACTTTAAATCTCCGTATGTTATATCACTCACCATCTTCTATTTTTTCATCTATTTCTTCATACCACGATGGGTTGGGTAAACCGGAATAGTGGTCCCACAACTCATCAGGTAAATTTGTTACTGTTTCACCTGAGAGACATTGCTCGTCTTCTCTATCTTTACTATTCCGTCTGCCCATTGACTTACCATTGGATTATGTGTAATTATTAAAATCTTCTCAAAGTAGTCTTTAATCTTATGGAAGAATTCCGCAACCATATCCAAGTTATCATTGGATATTTTTCCGAATACCTCATCGAAGACTACCACATTTGGTTTTGGTAATGAACATACTTTCGATAATACCGCCCTTAACGCCAGTGATGCCATTGTTCTTTCAAATCCTGAACCCGAAGACATCAACTTCTCAATCTGAGTGTTATTGTCAATCATCCAAAACTCGACCTCATCTTTCTCAGAAATACGAACCTCCAACTTAAATTCTGATGAATCCATTAAAAGTCTTTGTAGTTCTGAGTTAATGACTGGCATCATACTTCTCATAATCATCTTTGAGATACCTTTCTTACCGAATAAGTCCAAATATATTTTATATATTTTAAGTTTCTCTTCCTCTTCCTTAATCTTTTTTATAAGGTCATTAAAATCACTAATTTTATCCTTATAGTTTTTAATGTTAGCTTCTGAGTTAGTAATCACATAGTTAATACCATCTTTTTCAACTTGAAGGTCATCAAGTCTCATATCTGCACGAAGAATAGTCTCATCAATCTTTTTGTTTTCCTCAAACTTCTCTTTGTCTTTATTAAAACGGTCCAACTTATCCTGAACAGATTCTTTTTTGAGTACTAACGATTCTAATTGAATTTCATATTTTTCCTTAATGAGCTTATTTCTCTCATATAAATCAAACTCTTTCTTAAGATTCACAAAAGACATTTCATCTTCAGATAACTTATCTACTTGTGTTGATGTATTCACAACATCGATGTTAAGTTCTTTAAGTTCAACTTTTTTCTTTTCGGTATAGTCTGACTTTGCCAGCTCTATACCACAATATTGACATTGTAGACCTCCTTCAAATTCATTGATTTCTTCGGTGATGTCCTGAATTTTAGATTTCATTGTTCCCAATTTAATCTTTTCATCAGACAGGAGTTCTTTAACGGTGTCGTGTTTATCTTCATGATAAAACTTAGAAGGTTCATTCACAATCACTCCTTTTAAGTCCGACTCAGTTGAGGTGATTTTAGTATTAAACTCCTCAATCTCCTTTTTTAACGTTTCTGGTCTTACTTTTAATAACTCACTATCCAAACCTGTGTGTTTCTGTTTTAAGAGTCCATCACGGTACTCTTGTCCCTTTTCAATTCTTTTATTAACGTCAACGAGTTTGTCTTTATTATCTTTTATTTTTTCTTTCTGTTCGTCTATTAGTTCATTGTGTTCACCAATATAACTCTTCAAAGATACAATATCATAAAGATTTGAAGTCATACTCTTTTGGAACTTCGAGGACATTTCCTTTGCCGTGTCTTCCTTAAGTTTCAATGCGTCCAATCCTAAGAACCTTGAGAGGACCTGTCCTCTTGCTGTTGGTTTGGCGTCAATTAACTCTTCCAAGTTACTTGCCGTTGTTAATATCGTCATCAAGAAATCATCCATTGAACCAATGGATTTTTTGATGAAGTCCTCCGTCTCTCTTCTTTGTTCACCAGTGAAGTTCAATAGGCTCCCGTCGGCAAGTTTTTTGAAAAACTCCAAAGATGTACTAACTGTGTAGTCCACTTTGTTTCTCTTCAACTTACGTGTTACCTCTCTGACGATGACATACTCCTCACCGTCAATTAGAACTTCACCCTTTACTGTGACCTTATCCTTGTTTCTAAATCTATTAAAGATTTCTTCTGCTTTACTCGTCTTAGTAGTTTGGTTGAAGAAAAGGAATAGAAGGAGGTCTACTGTCAATACGGTTTTACCCCCAAAATTGGGTGGGTTGGATTCAACCGTAGATATCCCCTTTATCTTGTCAAAATCCAAAATCTGTCCATCACCAAAAGATAAAAAGTTTGAAAACTCTATCTTCTTAATATACCACTTCTTAAATGGAGTGACTTCAGCCTTATCAGCCGAAATCATATTCTCTACCGAATCATCCAATTTTAGAACATCATCAGTAAAGTCCTTTAATTCATTATTTTCTAAAAACTTAACGATAAGCTCCTTTTGGTAATTCTCATCCAAAATATTCATAGACACATCAATGGATTGTAACTCACCTTCCGTAGATTTTACTTTGGTAACCACATTCACATTGGTGGATGAATATTTTTTCTGAAAATATGACCTAACTCTCTTAATTCTTTCTTGTGTGAAGTTTTCGGGGGTATCTTCCCACATCACTTGAATATGAGGGTTAGTCAAATCGTCAGTTTTTAGTTTGTGTGTCATATAATGATAGTTTAATATTTTTGGTGGATTGAACAAATCCATTTTTTATAGTTTAATCTCCAAAGGGGTATTTTCGTCTTCGTTTGGTGTCATCACTGTCCCCATATCGATTTTTGGGGTGTCAACCCCTGTAGAAGACCCATCTTGTAAATCTTCACTCTGAGACTTTAATTTCTCCATTTGTTTCATCATCTCGTCTTGCCACATTTTTTCCATCTGACGTTGACTTCCTTTGATTTTAGCGTTTCTCGCTTGAACTCTTTTACGGTGTGCTTTAGCACCACCTCTCGTTTTTGATTTTCCCATTGTTATTGTTTTTTTTTATTTTCTAAGTAATCGATTATAAAACCTACAGCTACAAGTATATGCATTCCAAACGACATAATCAATTCGTGGATGTCATCATACACGTTTAAACTTAAGTGAACGTGACCTACCACCCAAAATGGAATGGCCAAGTTTTGACTAATCCATACTGTAGTATATTTTAGTAAGTGTTTCATTTTATTTCTTTTCGTACCATTCAATAATGGCATTGATTCCCCATACACCACCTGATGCTAACATTCCATCAAAGAAAATTGACGGAACTATTGGTAACCCTAAATGTTCACCGAAAAAGGAGTATACAAATGCACCCATAAAAAATCCCACCCATGTTGAACAACACATCATACACGAAACAATACCGTGAATGAAGTTAAACATGTTTGAAATTACGGGTATTTCTGTGTTCCCTATTTTTTCAATACCGTCTCTTAAACCTTTAAAAATGGAACCATACACAATTATCTGTGTCATCCCATATGCGGCTACTAACCATGCTAATAATATCATAATTTGTTTTTTAAATTTGTTGATGCCAAAAATGTGGCGTTTTGTTGTTTAAACTCTCTATCTAAATCTAACATAATTTTTTCATATTGTGAAATAGATTTATCTTTTTCTCTGATTTGGTCTTTAAGTTTTTGAATAGTATTCTGTAATCCTTTAAGTTTTTCTGGAGAACCTTTTGATTTCACCTCTTTTACTACTTCAACTTCTTTGATAACCTCCACTTCTTTTATCACTTCGATTTCCTTGATAACCTCTTTGGGTCTCTCTTCAAGAATAACTTCCATATCAATAAGTGTTTTTTCCAACTTTTTCTTCTCAGCATTTATATTCTTTAACTTAGTACTGTAAGTTTTGTTGGACTTTTCCAACTTGGCGACTTTTACACCAAGTTCCTTTACCTGTTCATCATCGGTGATATACACTTCTTTGGTAACTAACTTTTCTACCGGTTTTTCAACCTCCACAATTTTCTCAACTTCTACGATTACTTCTTTCTCCACCACTTTGATAACTTCAACAGGGACTTCTTTGGTGACTATCTTTTCTACCGGTATATTTTTGGTAATGATTTTCTCCACCTCTTTAATAACCTCAACAGGTACTTCTTTAATTACCTCTTTCTCAATTACCTTTTCAACGGGAACCTCAACCCTTACCTCCTTAATCACTTCCTTATCTATTACCTTTACACCATCAGCATTCAATAGACCATACTTCTCGATTTGATAACCCTGATTAAAACATTCTTTAATGAATTCATTAATATCCAAGTCATTCAACTTACAGAAAGATTTTAGGTCTTTCAGTTCAGTGATGTTAAAATTAATAGTTGGTAAGTTGTTCTGTGCCATTTTCTAAATCATCTATATCTGTAATCTTAAAACTTAAGAATGGTCGTGGGTTTGATAAATCAACAAACGAATATTTCTCATCCTCAATTGTGTAAACACCAAAACCATGTTTGGTCACTGACTCTCCAAAGTTTTGTTGAATTGTAGAACCAACCATATACGCCTTTTTATTGTTAGGGATATCTATGACCTGACGCTTATGTATATCCCCACATAATACGGTATCGAGTCCTTTAAAGTTTTCAATCACATATGCGTGGTCCCCAAAATCAAACCCCGTGTCCGTAGTCAAACCTTGAATAGGGTCATGGAATAGTCCAATCTTATACCCTTTAGCTTCGGAGATATCTGGTTTGATATTACCCTGAAATTGTGAGTATACACACCAACTAATATTATCGTCCTCATAAACACCTCTGTCTCTATAATAGACAATGTCAGGGTTGTTTAATGAATCAATGATAGGTGTTAAGGCATCTAAACGATTAAGGTTGTTATTAAGGAAGTCGTGATTACCTGGTATAAGTATTGTCTTAGCAATCTTAGTACACTCTGTCAGTGTCCACGCAACTATTTCAATTAGTTCAGGTGTCATCTGATTCTTACTATGAACTAAATCACCCGTAAATACTATACGGTCAGGACTCTCGTCTTTAAACTTACTCAACATGTCTGAGATGATTTGTCGGTACAAATCATGGTCTTTAAATAACCTAATATGTAGGTCTGAAAAATGTATAATCTTATTTATCATAAACAACTAAAATATCTATCTCCTCTATCACAAAGGAATGTTACTACTATACCGTTAGGATTGTTCTGTTCAATCCATCTTTCTGATGCTAAAATATTGGAACCCGCAGATATACCCACAAAAATCCCATGTTCTTTAGCTAATCTCTTCGCTCTACCCTTAGCTTCTTCTGTGGATACCGTTAACACCTCGTCAACACATTTCATATCAACTAAAAATTTAGACCCGTCACCAATACCTTGTATACCATGTAATCCGGGTTCACCTCCACTCATGACAGGTGACTCAGCGGGTTCAACTGCAATTATTCGAGTTAGAGGTATAGTACGTTTTAATTCTAACCCTGCACCCATTAAGGTACCACCAGTACCGGTCCCTGTAACAAAGGCAGAAACCATGGAATAGTTATCTGTACCATAATTAATTGATTTTAAAATTTCTTTAGCTGTGGTCTTTTTATGACACTCAATATTTAATGGGTTATTGAATTGGTCACAATTAAACCAACCATTTTCTTTTGCCAATTTATCTCTTAAAGATATCGCAGTGTCAAACTCACCTGCAGGAACCTCAATTAACTCAGCACCATAATATTCTAAAGTCTTTTTCCTTTCTTCAGACATATTGGACGGCATTACAATCACACATCGATACCCTCTTTCGGCAGCTAACCAAGCAAATGATACACCCATATTACCCGACGTGGCTTCAATAATCGTGTCACCTTTCTTTAGTGTACCATTATTTTCAGCATTATTTAAAATATACGCTGCCGGTCTATCTTTAATGGAACCCGTTGGGTTAAATAATTCTGCTTTCGCATATAATTTTTCACTTATCTTAATAAGTGGTGTGTTTCCTATGTTATCTGATAATCTCATTTTATTGATTTAAATTTTCCGTGAATCTTAAAGTTAAAACGTTCCCAATTAGTAAGCTTTGCTCCCCATAATTCACGTTCGACCATATCGATACACCAGTTATCCCATTTCTCGTAAAGAAAAAATACGTCAATTACCAACTCACCAGCATGTGTTACCGTTGGAAATGACCACGTAATTTCAAATAAGGAACCCTCCCATTGAATACCTTTATCAATATTCAAAATCTTGAAACCAAACTTATTATGGTCACCACCCAAATAGATATTAAATAAACTAATCTTCGTGTCCCAACGATGGGTCTTCCACGCTACCTTCTGTAGTATTTTTCTTACTTTCATTTTCTTCTGTTTTACTATTCCACATTTCGTCCCAAAAATAGAACTCTGTTTTTCTGTTACTAAAATCATTCATCACCTAAAATGTTAAATTCTTCATTCATATGTCCACATCCTCTACAGACATAAGTTTCCATCGGAACTAACTGGTCCTCCATTGAACCTGTAAGCAATTTACTAATTTTTTTTATAATAGTCACTTTTTCGAAGAAAATATCTTCACATTTCTCACATTTTACATTTGGTGAGTCCATTACATTTACTTGTATTTTATTATCTCCTGATAAGTCCATTATTTTATCTTTTTAATTGACAGAATGATACAATGATATATCTCTGACCTGTTAATACGGGTAAACCCCCGTGTCTATGTGTTATTTGACCAGGGTGTACAGATATGTAACCCTTCTCACCTTTTAGTGATGTTTTTTGATTAGGGAAATACGTACCTCCACCGGTAAAGTCCTCAGTATTTAAAGTAACAACCACTGTAATCTGACTAGCATCATGATGTAACCCTAAGTGATATTGAGCATAAGGATGATATCTCGCTATAAAGTTTTCTGAATGTAAATTTACCCATTCATTCTCTTCCAATTTATATAAATGTGCCGACATCGGCCATATATATTCCTTCAATATTGATTGATATGTCTCATGTAGACCTAACGTCTCCATAACCATGTCTGTAGTTGGGTAGTTTTCATGTCTGTCAACCGTCCAACAATTACAAGCCTCGGCTTCTTGAATTATATAATCACAGAATAAATCTGTGAAACACGGAATAGTATATATGTTAGGTAACTCTTCTTGAACATATAAATCCCATTTACGTGTCAGAAATTCAGGTCTTAAAAATTTACTTTTCCACCCATCTGGGTCACTAAAATAGGTGTACAACTCAGGGTGTAGTCTATTTGTTTTATTCTCTTCCATTTTCTTCTCCATATTGTTTAGACATCATCAATCCAAAACCAATCATTGTACCACCAATAAACGAGGTTATTATGTATGGGTATGA
>Ga0209555_10000320_pt1 | contig 41395 bp, 33 predicted proteins | sample SaaInl85LU_5_DNA_FD_184643 | JGI IMG/M metagenome (GOLD analysis project Ga0209555, IMG submission 184643) | Marine microbial communities from expanding oxygen minimum zones in the Saanich Inlet - ESP_85LU_5_DNA (SPAdes) (version 2) | ecosystem: Environmental > Aquatic > Marine > Intertidal...
GCTATGTCGACTCCGGAGAACTGATTGGCGTCGTTGCTAAAGATAATTTCAAATTAATCATTAAAAAACTATGAATGTATTCACACTCCCTCTAGCGCTTGCTGGGTGGCAACTTGGCGTTGCCGCTGTCCTCGGACTGATTCTCGTGATCATTGGCTTTATTGTTATTTCCTTCTTTAGCATATGGCTGCGCGCTTTGTTGGCAGGAGCTTCAGTTGGCTTTCCGACTCTGGTTGCCATGCGTTTGCGAGGTGTGCCTGCATCATTGGTAGTCGACGCGCGTATTACTTCGGTGAAGGCTGGAATAGAAATTAGCGCCAATGATTTAGAAGCGCACTATCTTGCAGAAGGTAATGTGATCCAAACGGTGCAAGCGATCATTGCTGCAGATAAGGCAAATATCGCGCTCGACTGGCAGCGCGCTTGCGCGATTGACCTCGCGACCAAGGGCACAGGAAAGTCGGTGCTCGAAGCGGTGCGCACGTCGATTAATCCTAAAGTGATTGAGTGCCCTGCAGCTGGTAGCGGTCGTTCAACGATCGACGGTGTGGCAAAAGATGGCATTCAAGTGAAGGCTCGCGCCCGTGTGACCGTGCGCTCAAATCTCGATAACTACGTCGGTAGCGCGCTTGAGGAAACGATTATTGCTCGTGTGGGTGAAGGTATCGTCACCACGATTGGTTCAGCAGAATCTTACAAGACAGTGCTCGAATCTCCTGACTCGATTTCCAAAACCGTGCTAGGCCGCGGCCTAGATGTCGGCACTGCCTTTGAAATTCTTTCGATTGATATCGCCGACGTGGATGTGGGTGAAAATATCGGTGCGAAATTGCAAGAGTCTCAAGCCGAGGCCGACAAGAACGTCGCTCAGGCGAAAGCCGAAATGCGTCGTGCGGCTGCGGTTGCCCTTGAGCAAGAAATGAAGGCCAAGGTTGAAGAGATGAATGCCAAGGTTGTCGAAGCCGAAGCGCAAGTTCCACTCGCGCTCGCTGAGGCCTTCCGTTCGGGTAATCTTGGAGTGATGGACTATTATCGTATGAATAACATCAAGGCCGATACTGACATGCGCGACTCAATCTCGAAAGGAGACGAGAGTAAGTAATTGTTTTTAAGAGAAGGCTTCACGGTTGACCGTGGGGCCTTCTCATCAACTTTATAAATGGATTGGTTAGAATACATTGGTCCCTTGATTATCGCGGCGATTTACTTCTTCGGAAATAAATTCGTCAGTGGGCAAGAAGAGGGCGAGGATCCACGCACGCCAAGTAAACGCTCAGAGCCACGCGACTCTGAGGCTGCGGAGCGTCAGCGCCAGATTCAAGAAGAGATCCGCCGTAAGATTTTGGAGCGCCGCCAAGCCGCGGAACGTGGCGAGACGGCTACGCCCGTGGCCACGCGCGAGCCCGCTTCTGCATATGATGAGCAATTACGCAAGCGTCGCGAAGCGACACAGGCACGTCAGCAGCAGCGTGAGGGCGTCACGCCGCCGCCGATGCGCGACGCAGTAGAGCCACCACCGATTCAACAGGCTGGAGGAGCGAATCGTGGTTTTACTTGGGATGTGTCGGACAATGCGTATGAATCGCAGATGGAGCAGCAGCTTAAACAAATTGAGAAAACCAAGCGACAAGCTGAGCGACTCAAGAAGCAAGCGGGCATGCTCGACGAAAAATCAAAGGGTTCGAAACGTTCGCGCACTTCACGGGCGTTTAGTGGATCTGTGCGCAGTCAGTTAAAAGACTCCGCGGCAGCACGAGCTGCATTTATTTACGGCGAGGTTCTTGGCCAGCCAGTGAGCATGCGCAAGCAGAGCAGTGTGCCAGGGCTGACTTAGGCTAGAGTATTGTGGTTAGGCGATGTGTATCGCCTTTCAAGAAGAGACCTTGGGCGTGCGGACTTCACCAGTGAAGCTCCTACAGACCCCGCACGATAGAATACGATTCAATCAGGGCAGTGTAATTTTTGCCGTGCCTGAACTACTTGGTTTGAGTCGCTCGCCATTGCTTTCGATCGTAATATGCTCACCTGCAGTAAACAAGATGTCGACAGCGCCGTCTTTGGTCAGGTTGATCGTTTGCCCTTCGCTCATAGTCTCACGGTAAAGGATCGCGTTATCAGACTGTTGTTTTACCAGCACATAGACCGTGCCACTTGCGACTAAGGTGAGTTGATTGCTACTCACAGCTTCAGTCGACTCCACGGGCGTCACAGGCTCGGAGATTTCTGTGCGCACTTGTGGCGCAGGCTCGCTGGGGATTTCATCGCCACTGCTAAGGATTGCTTTGATCAGGCCAAAAATGACGAAGACCAATGTGAGTGTGCCAACAAATATGAGGCCGATCTTTAAATAGAATGTTTTGTCTGCCTCATCATCTGCACTTTCTGATTCCTCTTGTGCGGGTGATTGGGCGGCAATGCGACCGTAGCTGCTAGAGTCGTGGGTATTCACTTCTTCAGATACTGCCGGTTTGCTGATCTCCATCTGCCCGAATAATTCAGAGCTGCCCTTTTTACCGACGCGTGAGCTGCTCAGTAACTGTGCGTTGTAATCGGTGGCGATCTTTTCTGGGTCGAGTTTCAGGTAGCGGGCATAATTCTTGATAAAGCCCCGCTTGTAGAGGTCGGGGAGATCGAAATCGAATTTATCTTGTTCGATGTAGCCTAAAAAATCGCTGCGAATTTTAGTCGCCTCAGCAGCCTCGCGCAGAGAAATTCCCTTGCGTTTACGTGCTTCTTCTAAACGTGCCCCGATGGTTTGCATTGATACGCATAATGTGAGCGTCTTGTTTTATTTCGCAAGCACGAATCGTAGGCTTGGGTGAATCGTGCAAAATTAGGTAGCTGTAGCGATAACGCTTTGGATCAGCTCACTGAATCCTAAAACGATGCATGGTCGGTAGAAGCGACACTCTTGTCGCTTTTGCAGATGATAAGCTGTCTAGGAGCGTTTTGCTGACGTATGAAAGCGACAAGAGTGTCGCTTCTACGAGAACAGGATAGAACTAGGAAAGCTCGAAGAGCAGATCGGCCCATTCGCCATCTGCTCGGGAGTCTGTGGTGATCGTCTGATCGCTGCGTAGGTCTTTAAAGCGTTGTAGGAAGTGGTCGCGCACGAGGTCGAGCTCTTTGGTGAGGATCCCACTCAAGGCGAGCGTTCCGCCGTCTTTAACGCCGTTGACCAACGGGTCGGAGTGGGGAATGAGCACGTCGGTTTGGATATTGGCGAGCACGAGATCACCTTGGCGTCCGTTTGCAAAGCCTCGCTCTAGGTCGGCCACTTCGAAATCGGGCTTCTCCAAGTGAGGGTTCTCTTCAGAATTGCTGTGGCACACGGTGATGGCTTCGGGATCGAAATCGAAGCCGAAGATGTTTTTGTAGCCGAGTGCTGCCGCTGAGAGGGCGAGCACGCCTGAGCCGCAGCCTGCGTCGATTAAGTCGATTGTGTCGCGGCTGTCGGGATGCGCTTCCAAGTAGTCGAGGAGACGACCTGCGCAAAGACGAGTGGTTTCGTGAGTGCCTGTGCCGAAGGCCATGCCAGCGTCTAGGTAAACGATCGCACTGCCATCGGGAGCAGTGATTTGGTCACGCTCCCAAAGTGGAATCCAGTGGAGTTGTCGATTGCTCCATGGCTTGACGAATTCTTTGTAAGCATTTTGCCAATCGGCATCGATGATCGGTGTTTCGACAAATTCGGCGGTGAGTATTGGAAAGTCCGCCTTCAGTTTGATCAATTCTGCTTGCGCGGTCTGGGAATCTGGAAAGATGCCAAACACGTCGTAGGGATCGGTGATCTCCTTCTGCATGATGCCCCAATAGGGCGATTCGGTCTCGAAGAAATAGCCGTCTAGGATTTCGACGAGGTCTTCAGGGATGCGGGCGCGGAGTTCAACTTGATTGCTCATTGCAAGTAATTTAAGGTGGGAAACGACGGATTGAGAAAGCTTAAGCGATGGGCTTAATTTTGCCTTTACTCAGTTTATTGACCACTTCTGGTAGGAGGCGGTGTTCGGCGATATGAATTTTGGTCTCCAAGATTTCGAGTGTGTCCGAGTCTTCGATGCGCACTTCTTTTTGATCGATAATGGGGCCAGCATCGAGGTCAGGCGTGACCCAGTGCACGGTGCAGCCAGTGACTTTTACCCCGTGGTCGTAGGCTTGCTTGATGCCGTTCATGCCAATGAAGCTTGGTAGTAGGCTGGGGTGCAAGTTGATGACTTGTCCATTGAAGGCTTCGATGAACTTTCGATTGATGATACGCATGAAGCCTGCGAGCACGATCAGTTTAGGTGAGAATGACTGTATGCGTTCGATGTAGGCCTGTTCAGCATCTTCGGAGAGGCGCGCACCCTTGCGGCCTGGATCAATATAGATGGCCGGCACTTTGTGCTTCTGCCCGAGCTGTAGGATACCAGCATCCTCGTGATCACTAATGATCGCGGCAATTTTGGCGGCACCGAGTTGTTTTTTGCTTTCGGCTTTGAGGAGAGCGTCGGCATTGGAGCCGCGCCCAGAGCCGAGAATTACGATTGGATAGGCCATTATTTAGAAAAGCTGGAACACTGAAATGTGGAGACGCTGAAATTAACGGAAAAACTTCTTGGCTTTTTCGACGAAGGATTCGCTCACGGGGTTGGCGGGATCGCCGCAGGCTTCAGCGTATTCTTCGAGCTTTATTTTTTGTTCGCCACTGAGCTTGATGGGCACTTCGACTTGGACTCGGATGAGAAGGTCTCCCTTGCCGTTGCCGCGCAAGTAAGGGATACCTTGGTCGCGTAGGCGGAAAGTAGTGCCAGTCTGTGTGCCAGCAGGAATCTTCAAGGATCCTTTACCAAATAAGGTGGGCACGTTGATCGAGCCGCCGAGTGCTGCGAGGGTGAACTTGATGGGCACTTCACAGAAGAGATCATTATCATGACGTTCGAAGAGTTCGTGCTCTTTGACGTGGATCATGATATACAGGTCGCCCGCTTGGCCACCCATTTGACCCGCTTCACCTTTACCGGCAGAGCGTAGCTTTGAGCCAGTAGAGACGCCGGCAGGAATACGCACTTTAACGGTGCTACTGTCCATGACGCGGCCTTCGCCACGGCAATCGCCACATGGTTTTTCGATGCTTTGACCTGCGCCATGGCAGCTTGGGCAGGCTTGGCGAAAGCTGATGAACCCACGATTAGAGGTCACTTGGCCTGCGCCACCACAGGTTGAGCAAGTGACTTTTTTAGAGCCTGGCTCCGCGCCTGAGCCAGTGCACTTCTTACACTCGACTGGACGGCGATAGCGAATTTCTTTCTCGGTGCCTTTGGCAGCCTCTTCGAGGGTAATTTCTAAGTCGTAGCGTAGGTCTGAGCCGTGCGCCGCACCGCCTGCTTGGCCGCGTCCGCCACCACCTCCTCCGAAGAATTCTTCGAAGATGCCGCCGCCGCCAACTCCGCCGCCGCCAAAGGCTTCGCGGAAGATGTCGAAAGGATCGTGGCCGCCCATGCCGCCCATACCGCCGCCGGGGTTGCCCATGCCACCTTGTTTAAAGGCTGCGTGACCATAGCGGTCGTAGGCTGCTCGCTTGTCAGCGTCTTTAAGGACGTCGTAGGCTTCGGAAATTTCTTTGAACTTGGCTTCAGCAGCGGCATCGCCCGGATTTTTGTCTGGGTGGTATTTGACCGCCTGCTTGCGGTAGGCCTTCTTTAAGTCGCTTTCAGATACGTCGCGAGAAACGCCTAGAAGTTCGTAATAATCAGTCGTTGCCATGGTCATTTAGATTTGAAGCTTAGTCTTTTTGTGGGCCGCTGGAAACGATCACACTGGCAGCGCGGATAAGGCGCTCGTTGAGGCGGTAACCGGCACGAACTGTTTGAATGACGTGGTCTTCTTTAACCTCTTCGGATGGCTGATGTGCGATACATTCGTGGTAATTAGGATCAAAGACGTCACCATCGGGAGCAAGTTCTTCGAGCCCTTGCTCGGTGAGAGACTTCTTTAATTGATCGTCGACCATTTTGAAGCCGAGTGTGACGTCCTTAGCTTCTGGATGATTTTCGGCGGCTTGGAGGCCGAGCTTCATGTTGTCGAGCACGGGCAAGAGTGATTCGATGACATCGGCAGCTGCACTGCGAATGATCTCTTGTTTTTCTCGAGCGATACGCTTGCGGAAATTCTCCATATCGGCGACGGAACGCAGGAAGCGAGTCTTCATTTCTGCGGCTTCCTGCTGCGCTTTCTCGAGTTCACTCAGCTCTGGCTCAGGGTTGGTCGCTGCTTCTTCAGCCACATTATTGATAGGCGTGTCTTCCACGGCAGTCTCCGAGGCGCTTGCTTCGACTTCGTCTGTGGTGTCTTGTTTCTTGTCTGTCATGGTTTTGAAAAATTGTTTGATTCGACCCATATGTATGGAGCTCACTTTTAAAGTGAGCGCGGGAGTGTGCGGAAAAAATCCAAGAATTCAAGGGCGCTTTCCAATCTGTGTCATTCGAGGTGCAATTAACCTAGACACGGGAGTCAGAATACTGAAGTCAGAAGTCAGTCGTTTATACTGAGGAACTTACAAACACAGAGAGCTTCGCCCAATTGGCGAAGCGTATAATACTGCAATCGGTTGATTGTGAATCCTGTATTCCGACTTCCTGTCTCTCTTGGGTTAATTTGCTTCAGTCGCCGGACGTTTATACCAAAAGCCGCAGAGTTTGCGGTAGCGCACGGCGACAGGCATGAGAATCATCAGCGCGACCCAGCCGAGAATTTGCGGTCCTGAATACCACGCTAGCTTGCGTGCGGAGGTGCGTGCGGGGGCATGGGTGAGTATTTCGAAACTGAGTTGCTGTTTTTTTCCCCATTGCCTGAGTTGGCGTGAGAGGCGCACTTCTTCGCTGGCGTAGAGTTTTTCGTCGAAACCGCCAACGGCTAGAAATGCGTCGCGGCGACAGAAGAGGTAACTGCCCGCGGCAGTGCGTGTGAGTTTTGAAATTTTTGCCCAGAGCCCGATCCCGAATCGGCCGATGGCGGAGATCTCACCTTCGAATTGAATGAGTGAACCGCCGCCGACGCACTTGCCGGTGCGTAGTTGTCGGAGGGTTTCGGTGAGTAAGCTGGGTTCGATGCGGGTGTCTGCATCAATGAAGATTAGAAATTTACCATGACTTGCGGCGACCCCTGCGTTTCGGGCGCGAGCGATTTGGTTCACCGGCTCAAAGACTACGGTGATACCCTCGTAGCCACGGGCGACGGTTGCGGTCTCGTCGGTGGAGTTGTTATCGACGACGATACATTCCCCTTGCTGGTCTTGAGCGGCCATGACTTGCTGCACGGTATTTAAGGTCACGGGCAGTTCGGCCGCCTCGTTGTAGGCGGGTATGATGATGGAGTAGTCGATCGCCGTGTGGTTCATTTTTCGTTAATCACTACTGGAATGTGGACCTCGAAGCGTTTAAACATTCCAGGCATAAAGGGTCCATTCCAGAAGATACCGCGGGCATCTCCAGTGATGGCATATCCCTCTTGCTCGGCGAGCCATGCTCGGAGTTTGGTTTCTGCCTCGCGGAAGTTGCGCTCGGCGTAGCCGCCACGCACGCCGATACTGGCAACCGTGCGGGCTGGGATTTGGTGAATCGTGACATCATCGGTGCCTTCTTGCGCCTTTTCGATGGCGTCTTCACCAATGTAGAAATACATGACACCGGGCTCAATCTCGGCTTCGACCGGAGTGGTCATGGCAATGTCGCGCGAGCTGATGTAGCGAAAGAGTGGGCGAAAGAGGCCGTTGCCATCGCTGAAGTAGGGGCGCTCCGATTGGCTCGCAATCAAGTGCGCCGCGGGCAGTGTTTTGATTTCGGTTACGCCGACATCAGTTTTTGGGAAGGCTTGTTCGGCGGCAGTCATGGCTTGAATGGAGCATGAAAAGATGAGGAGCAGTTGGAACGCTTTCATTTTTATAGATCTCAATTTCGAGTAGAACCTTACAGATTCGTTTCTTCGCAATTGCCTCAAATGTGTTGCTAGCTTGGAATATTCTGCGTGCTTGTATCATCCATAAAGTATCTATGAATTTCTTGTTACGCATTCTCAGCCTCAGCTTGTTTGGTTTTTCTGCATTGGTTTTACAGGCAGCGCCTGTAAAAGGCGAGCAGGCCAGTGTTGAACTGATCGCCGATGTCGCCCAAATCGTGCCAGGCGAGTCGTTTCAAGTGGCGGTGCACTTTGAGTTGGAGCCACATTGGCATATATATTGGCAAAACCCAGGGTCGAGTGGTTTACCGTTGGAGCTCACTTGGGAGCTCCCTGAAGGGCTTGAAGCAGGGGCGATTCAATGGCCAACGCCACAGCGATTTGATTTAGATGGCTTTATTACTTATGGCTACGAAGACTCGGTGACTTTTATGGTGCCCGTTACGGTCGCGGAAGGCTTTCGAGGTGATATCGCGACTCTGAAAGCAGATGCGTTCTGGTTGATTTGCAAGGAGCTGTGCTTGCCTGGTGACGCCAAATTGAGTCTATCGCTGCCTATTGGAGATGCCTATCTAGAAGGTGCGAATGTGGCACTTTTTCAGCAAGCAGTCGAGAGCTTGCCTGCGGGCGATGTGCCTTGGGAGTTGTCGGCTAGCTTCAACTTGGACTCAAAGGAGGCGATGCTTCGCCTCACAGCAGATCAAGGCGGTTTTCTGCCGACGGAATTGTATTTTTACGCAGACCAAGAAGGCATCGTAGACCCGAATGCGGCTCAAGTCATGAGTTCACCCAGCGCTCAAGTTGCTGAGCTCCGTTTAAGTTTAGATATGCTATTTCTAGATACGCCGGCGGATCGTTTAAATGGTGTCTTGCAGAGTGAAAACGGGAGTTGGGCGATCCAGGTCGATTTTACGGATCACGTGACCTCGCTGTCCCGCATTCAAGAGCTGGAGTCGGGAGGCTTTGAGCAAAGCCTTCTGGATCTCGGATTACCAGGATTTTTGGCATTGGCATTCCTTGGTGGGTTGATTCTGAATGTTATGCCCTGTGTTTTACCAGTGCTTTCATTGAAAGTATTTTCGCTTCTGAAGCATTCTGGGCAATCGAAGCAACAAGCCTTGGCGCATGGCTTCGCCTACACGGCAGGTGTGGTGTTGAGCTTTATCGCGCTCGCGGCTGCTTTATTTGCACTACGGGCGGTCGGCGAGCGGATCGGTTGGGGGTTTCAGCTGCAGAATCCGAATTTCGTGGTGTTACTGGTTGTGGTGTTCTTTCTGTTTGGGCTTAATTTGATGGGTGTGTTTGAGATCGGCACCAGCCTAATTGGGGCAGATAGCAAGGTTTCGCAGCGTAACGATGTGCTAGGCTCATTCGGGATGGGTATCCTCGCCGCGGTGGTGGGCGCGCCTTGTATGGGCCCGCTGGTGGCATCGGTCAGTGGAATTGCGGTGCAGGCGAATGTGGCGACAGGTTTATTGATTTTTGGCACGATGGGGCTGGGCTTGGCGTCGCCATTTTTATTGCTATCTGTGTTTCCCAAGCTGGTCGCTTATTTACCGAAACCGGGTGTTTGGATGGAGTCCTTTAAGCAATTCATGGGCTTTCTACTGATGGCGGCAGTGGTCTTTCTCGCCTTGGTCGTTGGTCGCCAAGGTGGCGTGGATGCCGTTTTTGCGATACTAGTGGTGTTGCTGATCACTGGAATGTCCGCTTGGATCTACGGTCGCTGGGCCGCGCCGGTGAAATCAAAGCGCTCGAAATTCATCGCAACGACGCTCAGTGCGGCACTCACTATAGGCGTCAGTGTGTATGCGATTCAGTCGACTAAAGCGGCTTATGAGAGCTTTCAAGGGGGCTCAACTACCGAAGATGGGCAATGGCAGGCATGGTCGAGTGAGCGTGTTGAGGCAGAGCTAGCCGCAGGTAATCCTGTGTTTATCGATTTCACTGCCACCTGGTGTCTGATATGTCAGGTGAACAAAAAAGTGGCGCTTCGCACAACTGAGACGCAGACGCTTTTTGAAGAATATGGGATCGTTGCCCTTGAGGCCGACTGGACGCGTTATGATGCGGCAATCACCGATGAGCTCGAACGTTTTGGCCGCTCAGGCGTGCCGCTCTACGTGCTGTATACTCCGCAGGGCGACGCGACTTTGTTGCCGCAAAGTTTAACCAATGGAATAATTCGTGACGCAGTTGAAAATACCCTGAAGTAGGCTCTTGTTGGAGTCATGAAAAGTTACCACTACCTATTGCTCAGTCTATTAGCTCTAGTTTCCACGTCTAATGCTGCAGTGTCCACGGGTTCGCTTGCGCCAGATTTCACACTAAAAGATAGCACTGGAGCGACACATACACTTTCTAGTTTTAAGGGAAAATACGTCGTCTTGGAGTGGACCAACCATCGTTGCCCATTCGTGGTGAAACATTATGCCAAGGGCGATATGCAAGCGACGCAAAAAGCGCTTACATCAGATGGTGTGATTTGGTTGCAAATCAATTCTTCGGCCCCAGGTAAGCAAGGGCATTTGACTGCTGCCGACGCTGAAGCGCTTCGTGAATCATTGAACATGGAGTCCACAGCTATGTTGCTGGATGAGAGTGGTGAAGTGGGGCGGACCTATGACGCACGCACCACGCCACACATGTATTTGATCAGCCCAGAAGGCACATTGATCTACCAAGGGGCCATCGACAGCATCAAATCGACTCGCCAAAGTGACGTTGCAAAGGCAACTAACTACGTCAAGGCGGCCTACGAAAGCGCTAAAGCTGGAAAACCCATTGAAAACGCAACGACCACGGCTTACGGCTGTGGGGTGAAGTATTAGTTATTCACAATTTGAGGCTTTGTAGCCTTATGCTTACGGTAGCTCCATTCTAGGAATTTTCGATAGGCGCCCCAACGTGAATAGATGACAGATCTATAATTCCACTAGCAAGCTGGTGCCGCACAGAGCGGTGCCAGCTTTTTTATTTTGGAGCCGGTAACCAGAAGCGAAAAGCGCTACCGCTATTCGTCGATTGCAATAGCTCAATATTACCTCGATGACTTCTTAAGATACGCTTGCTGATCGATAGGCCAAGCCCCGTGCCATCTGGCCGATTCGTTAGGAAGGATTCGAATATGTTATCTTGAATTTCTTTCGGTATTCCAGGGCCATTATCGCTGATGGTAAATTCTATGCGGCCTTCTTGATGACTGGTTCCCACCTCGATCTTGCCGCCATCAGGCATCACTTGAGTGGCATTAAGAATAAGATTTAGCATCACTTGCTGTATTTGGCCTTTGTTCACCTCGACATACAGAGCTTCTGGAGACTGTTCAAATTCGATATCAATTTTCTGTTGATAGAGCTTTAGTCGCACGAGGTGGATCGTATCTTTAGTCAGAAGGTTTAGGTCGTAGCGTGCATGTAGGCCTTCTCGGTTACGACCAAAGCTTAGCACGCGCCCGACGATGTCTTCAAGTTGATTGAGTTTTTCGCCGATCACAGCGACATCAGTTCGTCGCACATCCTCTTCATTGAAATTGAGGTCTAGTGATTGAAAGAGTAATTTAATGACTGTTAGCGGATTGCGGATCTCGTGTGCGATCTCTGCGGCGAGCATGCCTAGGGTCGTGAGTTTTTCGTTCCGGCGAAGCGATTCTTCGCTTGTAAAGACACGTGCATACAGGCGTGAATTTTGAATCGCTATGGCTCCTAAGCCGGCGAGCGTCGAAAAAACTTTCTTTTCGTCGTTATTAAAGCGATGCGGTCGGTTCGTATAGGCATTGAGCACGCCAATGACTTCGTCACCAAACATGATCGGTGTTGAAAGCATAGAGATGAGCCCTTCCTTCTGAATGATTTTAAGGAAATCATTCTCCTCGGTGAAAGCTAGATCGGTCACTTCGATTTGCTTTTTGCGATGAATTGCAGCGCTCACAGAACTGGTCGATAAGGGCAGCACCTGTTCTACATTTAATACGCCATTACGCGTCACCATTGCTTGTAGATGGAGCGCCTTTTTCTCCGGTCCTAGGACGAAAAGAGCGCAGCTCTGACAGTCTAGTAGCTGCCGTCCGTCGCGAGCGAGACCATCAAAAATCTCGCTACTATCAAGCTCTCCGACTAGCCGTTGTCCAAGATTAACCAACGATTCAAGTTGGTTAGCTTTGGTGCGCAGCTGTTTGATCAGCCACAGACGAGAGATCACCCGTGAGGCTTCGTTAGTCAGCAGAGTAAGTATTTTGTGAGCTTGCTCATTGAATGCATCGATGTCCTCGCTGTCGACATTCACGACCCCAATAACGATACCGCGATCTTCCATGGGGACTGCCATTTCAGAGCGGATATTTGGCCGCAGGCTAATATACTTCGGTTCTTCCCTTACATCGGGAACGATAATTGAGCGACCATGTAGTGCAGCCCAACCGGTGATTCCCTGCCCGAGCGAAAGCGAGATATCATCAAAATCATCAGGTAGCCCATAGGACACCTCTAATTCCAATTGATGCGTATCTGGATTGATGAGGGAGATGGATGCGCTATTTGGCTGAAGCACTTTGATGATTTCATCCAAAATCAACTCAAGGGCAACGCGGGGCTCGTCGGTATCGGATACTAAGCTACTAATCCGGTAGAGTGAATCAATTGCGGTCTGCTCGTTGTCTTGCACTTCCATAGGTGCATTGATGATGTTCTAGGACGGGCGAAGGTCTAGAGTTTATTGATCGCGAACGAGCTGGTCGAGTGCTTCACGCAGCTCTAGCAGGTTGGTCGTCGTGCTGTCGGATTCTTTATTATGCATATTTTCGATATAAAACGTATCCATGGCGACGCCCCGCTCTGTAGCAATCCGTGCAAATGTAATGTCGAAGCCCTGCTTAGATATTAGGCGAGCGAGTTGATAGAGTAGGCCGATGCGATCACTCGCTTGCACTTCAATAATCGTTCGCTTGAGTGAGAGTTCGTGATAGACATCGACGCTGGAAGGGAAGGGCGCTGGGAGCATATCCTTGGTTTTAGTCTTCGCTTTATGGCGCGCCTCGAGCTCTTTGATTGTTGGCATTAGCTCCTGCCCATGAACCAAGGCTTCTTCGAGGCGTGCATTGAAGATTTCGCGAGCTTTCGTGTTGGAAACGGTGCCTCCGTCGGGGTCCGTTATGTAGAAAGTGTCGATGGTTATATGGTCACTACGAGAAATTGCTTTCGTGCTAACAATAGTAACTCCAGCCAGGGAGAGCGCACCCGCGAGTTTGTAAAAGAGTCCAGCACGGTCCCAGGTCACGACATTGACGACGGTCATGCCTAAATCAATATCATCCCGCCAGTCAATTGTCGGAGTCAATGCGGCCATTGATTCGGCATCATGAATTTGCTCAAGCAATTGGTTCACCATGCGCAGGTGAAGTTCGATCTCATCGGAATGTGTATTGATGAAGTAACGTTCAGGGAGGAGATTAAAGTGCGCTTCAATTTCTTCTTGAGAAACACCTTCGATCACTCGATCTATAAGTTTATTATGTAGCATGGTAACTCGTTCTTTTCGCTTTCTGTCGACTACATCTTTGTTCTCAAATTGCTCAATTGTTCGCAGAAACAAAGTGCGGTGCATGGCGTCTTTGTAACTGTTCCAAAGCGTGGGCGCTGTGCCTCTGGCATCGCAGTAAGTGTGAACATAGAGCAGGCGTAGTTTTTCAGGATCTTCGATGAATTCTGCAAAGGATTGTGCGGTCTGAGGATCATCTAAGTCAAACTTCTGCCAGAATCGTGCCATTTCTAAGTGCCCACGGATAATAAATAGAATTTGTTCCTGCTGTTCGGCGGGGATGTTGAATCGATCGAGGATCGGCTGGGCGATTCGAACACCGCTAACTGCATGACCTTTAACGCCTTCCGCTTTTCCGATGTCGTGAAGGAGGAGAATCAGATAGAGCAGCAGGGGGTCATCGTTTTTGCGAAGCTCGACTTCGTAGCGACCGTATTCTTCGTCGAACTTGGTAAAGACACGGTCGAGATGGCGTATGGTTCGAAGAACGTGTGCATCTGCGGTATAGCGATGATAATACTCGTGCTGCACCATACAGGTGAGCTTGCCAAATTCAGGAAGATAGCGGCCGAGGACGCCAATTTCGTGCATGAGCATCAGTATCGAGTATACTTCACCTGGGCTACGCAATATAGTGCAGAAAGTCTTGGCAGCTGCGGGACTTTGAATGACTGTGTGGTCGATCAGCAGGATCGAACGTGAAATTAAATATTTAAGGTCCGGGTCGAGTTTGGCTCCAAATTGTTGTAACAAGCGGAACACACGAATCAGGCGAAGTGGGTCGGAGTTAAATATATTCTGGTCGTCAGTGGAGATGACTTTCTCGCTTAAGGTAAAGCCGTCGATTTTTTTGACTGGAAGGTGTTGTCGCGAACGCAGTGCCTCTCGGAAGGAAATTTTCGTTTTTTTGCCAGGCTCCGCTGTCAGTGCCAAGCGCTCTTTGAGCATCTCACTTGTATGGTAGATGGTGCGCGCGGCGGTGTAGTAATCCTTCATGAAGGCTTCAACACGTGCAAAGATGTCTTTTTGTGGGTAGTGTAGCTTCTCGGCGATAATGGGCTGCTGCTCTAGATTGAGTTTATCTGTAGGCCGCCGGTTTTGCAGGTGTAGTTCCGTTCGTGTGCGTAGGAGTAGGTTGTATGCCGCTCGCATATCTTGGCGCTCATCGGGACGTAGCATCTTTGCTTTAACCAGGTCACTAAAGGACCGGTAACCAAATTTGATGTGCGCCATCCACAAAATATTTTGATAATCGCGTAGCCCACCGACGCCGTTCTTAATGTCCGGTTCTTGCAGGTAGATGGTATTGCCAGCCTTTTCATGGCGTAGGCGCTCATCGTCTAAGCGCTGCAAAATATAGTCACGAGAGTTCTCTTTTTTGCAAAAGTCTGAGAACTCCTTATACATTTTTGTGAAAAGCGGCTCTGAACCACAGATGATCCGTGACTCCAGAATCGCATTTTTGGACTGGATCTCCTTGCGCGCCTCTTCGATCGCTTCCTTGGCATTGCGCGAAGCATGGCCGACTTTCAGCCCTAAATCCCATAATGGATAGAGGATTTCTTCCGTGAGGACTTCCTGAAATTTATCGAAATTTTTTCCCGTAATTTTATTAGGGTAGAGGAACATGATATCGATATCACTGTGCGGATTCAGCTCGCGACGGCCATAGCCTCCAGTTGCGAGCACTGCCATTTTACAGGGGAGTTGGCCGTGCTTTGTTGCGTAGAGGTCGAGCGCCGCAATAAATAGGTTTTCGATGATGACATCGATCATTGCCGCGCGCGCCTGGCAGTTCTTTAAGCCAGACGACCCTTTATGGTGGTTCCGTTGCAGCATGGTATTCTCCAACTCCATATACCGCTTGTAAGCAGGCAATTGCTTGCTTCGTGATTCGCCGGGGTCAAACACGAGACGTTTTTGGGCGTGTGCGTGGAGTCGGCGAAAGAGCGAGTTTTCTTGAATTGGCATATCCTTAGTGCTTTCTGAGAAGGCTAATTACTAAGAACCTCGTTTTGGGCAGTTCCGTCAAGCGGTTTGCGCCTTCGCCAGCGTAATTGTGGCTAGAAATAAATACCTTTCTTTTTTGACGAAGCGTGGGGATCTGCTACCGCTTGTCGTTCTCTCAATTCGATAGCACTCAAAATAGTAAAAAATTATGCAAATTTCAGAAGGCACAGTAGTTTCTATGGACTACGCTCTCAAAGATGATGCAGGCACGGTGATCGACCAGTCTCAACCTGGTCAGCCATTGGTGTATCTTCATGGTCATCGCAATATCATTCCTGGCTTGGAGGCCGCACTTGAAGGCAAGTCATCTGGCGAGTCGGTTGAAGTTCGTGTGGATCCTGCGGATGGTTATGGCGAGCCAAACCCGGCTCTAGAGCAAGTGGTTCCTCGCGATCGTTTTCAAGGAGTTGAAGACCTCCAAGTCGGTATGCAATTCCAAGCGAATACCGATCAAGGGCCTGTTTCTGTCCGTGTTACCAAGGTAGAGGACGACGATGTCACCGTAGACGGCAATCACCCACTTGCGGGGAAGCACTTGAACTTCAGCGTGACGATTCAGGAGGTGCGTGCAGGCACTGAAGAAGAAATCGCCCATGGCCATATCCATCAAGGTGGCGGCTGCTGTGGCGGCGGGGGCGGTGAAGGCGGCGGATGCTGTTCTTCAGAAGATGGTGAAGGCGGCGAGTGCTGCTCTTCCGAAGGTGAAAAGCCGAAAGCCGAAGGCGAATGCCAAGATGGTGGTTGCGGTTGCTCACACTAATTAGTGATTTAATTTTTCTTAAGCCTCGGTGAATGGGTTCACCGAGGCTTTTTTATTCCTTATAATCGAACCTTGTTTTCCGAAGCTCGGCGGGTATTTTCGGTGCAATTAACATGGTCAGAAAAGCAAAGAAAAAAGTCGTAAAACGCACCGTCGTTTCTCAGCCCCGTAAAGCCCAATCGCGTCCGGTTTGGGCCTTGTCGCTTTTTACCTTAGCAGTGCTCTTTCTTGCTGCGATTTTTGACTATAATTCTGGGCAATATAATGCCAGCCCACCTTCAGATACGAATTGGGTGGGTTACTTTGGCAGTGCCGTTGGCTTTTTTGGCTATCACTATTTCGGGGTCGCGATTTGGTTGCTGCCGCTCTATATGCTGTGGCTCGGTGTGCGCTTGTTAATCCAGCAAGAACCGCGTAAGCGATTGATTACGAGTGCCATATCCATCCTTTGTCTTTTTTGCGCAGCAGGATTGGCTGCGATGATGGCAAGTCCCGATCAAATTGCCGGTAGCTTGTTCGAAGAACAACTCTCCAACGGATTTGGCGGCGTGATCGGTGAATTTTTGGCACCACAAATGATGGAGCCGTATGTCGGGCCGTTCGGGACATTCATGATTTTGCTAATGGGCTTAGTTGCTGGCTCGATAATCGTATTTACGGATAATTTTGGGCGCATGCTCGATTACCTACAGGAGGCCTATCGCAATTTCTTAGAGAACCGTGCTCAATCTGGAGAAGAACGTAAGCAATTGAAGGCAGCGAAGGCAGAGGCTAAACGCCTTAATAAGATCGAGAAAAAGCGCCTAAAAGAGGAAGCAAAAGCTGAACGCGCAGCGGCGAAGAAGGCCGGCAAGTCATCGCCAGAAAGTTCGGACGAGACTCTCGAAGATGAGGAAGCCCCCGATGATGGGCGCAAGCCATCACTGCTTAGCGGCGCACCAGCATCGCGCCCAAGCACGAAAAATACGAAGGCGGCTAAGGCCGCGCCGAAGCGCAAGCCCATAGTAGAACCCGAGCCAGTGGAGGAGCCAGCCGAAGAGCCAGTTGCTGAGGAGCCGAAGAAGCCGAAATTTGATCCATCGATGATTAAGGTGATCTCCGGTGAAAAAGCAGAAAAAGCACCCGTGGCGAACATTCCAGAGCGACGTGGCAACTATGTATTCCCGCCGATTAATTTGTTAACCGAGCCACAAGATGCATCGAATGTTCACTCCGAGGATCACGCAGGCACGATGGAAGCGCTGGTTCGCACCTTGGAGGAATTTGGGGTGAAAGTGATCCCAGGCGAAATTCATACGGGTCCAGTGATCACTCGCTACGAAGTGACGCCTGCGCCCGGTGTTCGTGTCGAGAAGATCGTCAATTTAGATAAGAACATTGCACTAGGCTTGAAGGCGATGTCCGTGCGTATTTTGGCACCTGTTCCAGGTAAAGGCACGGTCGGGATCGAAGTGCCGAATAAGATCGCTCAAGCGGTCTGCATGCGCGACATCGTAGAATCCAAAGCATGGGCCGATGCCAACGCAGAGATTCCGGTGGTGCTCGGGCAAGATGTAACGGGTAAACCGATGGTGATGGATCTCACTAAGATGCCACACGTTCTGATTGCGGGTTCCACTGGTTCAGGTAAGACTGTCTGTATCAATGCCATTATTGCATCATTGCTGTATGATTCTGGGCCAGAAGACCTACGCTTCATCATGGTCGATCCCAAAGTCGTGGAAATGCAGATGTATAATGCGCTGCCACACATGTTGATCCCTGTCGTTACAGAGGCCAAAAAGGTGCCTGGTGCACTCAAGTGGTTGATCGCTGAAATGGAACACCGCTACCAGATCTTTGCTAAAACCAACGTCCGCAACATCGCGGGTTTCAATGCCAAGATATTAAAGGATAAGGAAGAGCAGGCGAAAGCAGAGGCGATGGACTCTGAAATGAGCGCCGAAGAGCGCCATGCGCTGAGTAACATGGAAGTGCCGCGCGACGACGATGCCTTTGAGGTTCCGAAAAAGAAGCTACCCTACATCGTTTGTATTATCGATGAGCTCGCCGACCTGATGATGGTCGCGCCAGCTGACATAGAAACCTGTATCGCCCGCATCGCGCAACTCGCCCGTGCCGCAGGTATTCACCTTATTCTCGCCACACAGCGCCCCTCGGTAAACGTCGTTACGGGTGTGATTAAGGCCAACTTGCCGAGTCGTATCTCTTTTAAAGTCGCGTCTAAAATCGACAGTCGGACGATCCTTGACGGCGGTGGTGCCGAGGCTCTGATCGGCCGAGGTGATATGCTCTTTATCCCGCCCGGAACGTCTAATTTAGTCCGAGCTCAAGGGGCCTTCGTTTCGGATGAAGAAATCGAAGCCATCGTCGATTTCTTGAAAGAAAAGAACGATCCGCCTGTCTTTGCTGAAGAAGTGCAGCGTCAAATCGATGCCGACGATGACAACGCACCCACAGCCGGCACTGGTGAAAACGAAGGCGACGAGCTCTTGCCCGATGCCATCGACGTCCTGCGCAATACTAAGCGAGCGTCGACGTCCATGCTACAACGTCGCCTACGCATCGGTTACAATCGCGCTGCACGACTCATGGAGGAGCTCGAAGACCGAGGAATTGTCGGCCCCGAAAACGGCTCCAGCCCGCGCGAGATCATGGTCGACTTAGATACCATGTAGAAGCGACACGCTTGTCGCTTTGTTCATCAAAATCGGAAAGTATGATCAGGACTACATGATGAATGAAAACGAATCTCAGCTTCACTCACTTGCGATTGCTCATTATTGCGTTGGTGGGGTGATGATGTTGTTTGCCTGCCTGCCTTTGTTTCATATGTTTTTTGGGTTGGCGATGATCATGGGTTGGGGAGATGTGCAAGAGGCACTGATCACTCAGAATGACTCGCTGCCAATGCCTCAGCCATTTCCACCTCAACTATTTGGTTGGTTCTTTTTCGCTATGGGCTTGGTCTTCTTTCTAATTGGTCAAGCGACCTCGATTGCGATTGTTGCCTCTGGTCGGTATTTAAAGCGCCGGAAGAATTACACATTCAGCTTTGTTATCGCCTGCGTGGCGTGCATGTTTATCCCGATAGGAACGATTTTAGGAGTATTCACCATTATTGTGCTCTCGCGCGAATCCGTGAAAGGCCTCTATAGTCGTTAGATTCTACCGACTGAATTTTAACTCCTCCCCCTTTAAAGTAATGGCACGCAGGCACAGATCGAAAACACCAGAGGAAGATTTTCCAATGACTCCGATGATCGATATGGTGTTCCTGCTGCTGGTCTTTTTTATGACTGTCAGCACTTTAGCGCAGGCGGATCGACGCGTAAAATTAGACCTGCCAGAGTCCTCGCAAAGTGATGTGCCTGAAGATTTGGCCGACCGTGGAACAATCTCGTTGGATGCGGAAGGCGTGATATATATCGGCGCCGAAATAAAGAGCCTCGAATCGATGCAAGCCGCCATCAAACAGTCACTGGTAGAAAATCCAGAGCTGCGGATCCACGTTCGAGCCGATCAGGCGACAGCCTATAGCGAAATCAAAAAAGTGCTTCGTGCCTGCGCAGAAGTCGGCGCTTATGAAGTGATCTATGCCACCTATCAGTCTCGTTGATCATGGCTCAATTAAAGAGAAAAACAGAAGAGAAAGTCGGTATCCCGATCGCACCGATGATCGATGTGGTCTTTTTGCTACTCATTTATTTTATGGTTTCCTCGACCTTAGAGCAACAGGAGGCGGATCTGTCGTTTCAATTGCCAGGCTCCGTCGAACAGGAAGCGCCCTTGGATTTACCTGACGAGCAGATCATCGAAATCAGCGCAGTGGGCCAAGTGGTGGTGAACGATTATCCCTACGACACTCCCGAGGCAACGCAACTGCTCGAATTGGCCGCCATGCTCACTCGTTTTCGAGAAGCCAGCACAGCCAATAAAGTCGATGCCATCGTCACCATCTCACCAGCCGACACAGTCGCACACGCGCACATCGTGAAAGTGATGGACGCCTGCTCATTAGCCGGAATCGAGGCTGTCAATTTCGCCCTAGACGACGAATGACTCAGCTGCGATCTTTCGAGTCAGTGTCTGAAGTGGATCAATCTTCGAGGCCCGACCACCAGTCATCAGATTGCCTAAGCGCTTCTGGGCTCTGTCCGGATTCGCGGAGTTCTCGTAGGCTCAGTGAGCGGTGGCGTTTAGCGAGCCTTTGGCCGCTGACATCACAAAGTAGGGGAGTGTGGTAAAACTCTGGAGGTTGTAGACCGAGTGCTTTGTAAATGAGTAATTGCCGTGCGGTGGAAATGAGAAGGTCTTCACCCCGCACTACCTCGGTAATTCCCATCGCGGCATCGTCGACGACGACTGCCAGTTCGTAGGCGGGCACGCCATCTTTACGCCAAACCAGGAAGTCGCCAAAGTCATGGCAACAGGTGAATGCGCAAGGGCCTAAGCGCACATCATCAAATTCGATTTTTAGGTAATCAGGCACACGGAAGCGCCAGTTGGTCTCGCCTGGTGTGGCGGCGGCCTTACCAGTGCCGATAGGCGGTCTCCAGTTTTCGGGAAAGATTTGTTCCGCGGTTTCATCCTCCGGGTGAGGGGCGAGGCCTGCACGCGCCACATCCTTGCGCGACTTGTCGCAGGGGTAGATGAAGCCTGCCTGCTTTAAAAGCTTCCATGCATTCAGGAAGCGATCATGCCGTTCACTTTGTTTGTATGGGCCGTGGCTGCCGCCGACATCGGGACCTTCATGCCAGTCGCAGCCAAACCAACGCAGGTCTTCAATTGCACTATTCGTATACTCTGCTTTGCAGCGTTGTGGATCGAGGTCTTCATCGCGGTAAAGGAGCCTGCCACCTGCTTCCCTCGCACGTTCCATGGCGATCCAAAACGTGCGCGCATGCCCAAGGTGTAGATAGCCTGTGGGTGTCGGAGCGATACGTCCTCGGTAGGTGGAGCTCATGAGATCAGTCTGAGTGGATTTTTAATATTTCGCAAGATGTTCATGGGGCATGTGTTATTTTGATGATGAAATGCGCGGGTTTTGCTTTCTCCTTGATCTTCAAACAAATGCACGCACTCTACCGCTTTCTGATCATAGGCTTTCAGCATTTTAGCTTTCAGCCTTTCAGATTTTAATCGGACCCGGATGCGAAAGTTGGCCGGGCATTTCACCCATAGCTAACATGACGTTTCACGAATTCGGACTCGACGAGTCCATCCTTAAATCTATCGACGAATTCGGCTTTAAAGAGCCGACACCAATTCAAGCGGGTGCGATCCCACACATACTCGAGGGGCGTGATGTCATCGGGTCGGCACAAACGGGAACGGGTAAAACTGCGGCATATGCATTACCGATATTGCATCGTCTGGGGGGGCACAAGAAAGGCGCTGCGCCACGTTGTCTCGTGCTCGGCCCCACGCGTGAGCTTGCGGCTCAGGTGGAGGATCAATTTGGCTCTTACGGTAAATACTGTGCGCCCAAGTGCTGCTTAATTCATGGCGGCGTTGGGTATGGGAAACAAATTGATGAGATAAAGGCGGGCGCCGATGTGGTTATAGCAACACCAGGTCGTTTGATTGACCACGTTCAGCAGGGAAATTTCGACCTTCGCTCGATCGAGGTGCTTGTGCTTGATGAAGTTGACCGTATGCTCGACATGGGTTTTATTGACGATGTGAAACGCATCATCAAGATGTGTAATAAAAATCGCCAGACCTTACTCTTTTCGGCAACTGTCTCGGAAGAAATTAAGCGCATTGCAGCGAGTAGTTTGAACAACCCTGCAGAAGTGACGATCGGCATCAAGCTCACGCCTGCTGAAACGGTAAAGCACGAAGTGTATCCGGTTGGCGCGATGCAGAAATTCGACCTGTTGATCGCCCTCATTGAGATGATGGAGATCGATAGTATGATCATCTTTTGTCGTATGAAAGTCGGCGCGGATCGCATTGCCCGATGGTTGCAGGAGCGTGACTACAGTTGTGCTGCCATGCATTCCAATTTGCCGCAGAAAGCTCGGACGAAGGCATTGGATCAATTCAAATCAGGCAAAATCAAGATTCTCGTTGCGACAGACATTGCTTCGCGTGGTCTCGACATCGCTAATGTGACCCATGTGATCAATTACGATGTGCCTGAGCATGCCGAAGATTATGTGCACCGTATCGGGCGCACAGGTCGCGCACAACGAGAGGGAGATGCGGCAACGATTGTGGCACCCGACGAACAGGCGAAGCTGGATGCCATTGAGAAATTTATCGATCAGACCATTCCTCAGCGGAAGCTCGAAGGCTTCAATTACTTTTATGAGCCTGTGATCCGCACCGGTGAAGCTGCGAAGCCAGTTCGCCGAAAGCGGAACTCCGCTTCGAGCCGTTTTGGTCGTCGTCGGTAGACAGAGTCATCTGAAAAGCTGCCATGAATTTGATGCTTTTCGATAAGCCGTTTGCGGGGGTGAAGCTCCCAGCGGAGGACGCTCGGGCGGTTCATATTCGCAAGGTTTTGCGCGCGCAGATTGGCACCTTGGTCTTTGTTGGTTTTGTGAACGATGTGCGCGCACGGGCAAAAGTTCTCGAGCTGCCCGATGATGGCAGTGTTGTTTTAAAAGTAGTCGGCACGGAGGAGGCCCCGAGGCCTCTACCGATCTCACTATTGATCGGTCTACCACGACCGCATACGGCGAAACGGCTACTTTTTGATGCCGCGAGTATGGGCGTTCAGGCGTTGCATTTTTTCGAGTCGGAGCGGAGCGAGCCCTCTTATGCGCAAAGTAGCCTTTGGTCGACGAATGAGTGGCGAGATCGTTTACGTCTAGGAGTGGAGCAGTCCTTTGGCACTCACTTGCCTGAAGTGGCGATGCATGCCGACTTGCAGTCGGCGATCACCGCATTGCATGGTGCTGATATATCGATTGCTTTAGATAATTACGAGGCAACATGCGCCTTAGGCACGATTTTGCCTGAGGTTGCGTCGAGCGTGTTGATCGCACTGGGCGCCGAGCGTGGGTGGTCTGCGGCAGAGCGCGATACGTTTCGTAAGAATGGTTGGAAAATGGCCCATATGGGGGCTCATGTGCTACGAGCGGAGACCGCCGCGGTGGCAGCTGTATCTGCTACGGCAGCGGGGCTAAACTGGTGGTCTGGGCAGACGACTACGGCGCTGTAGTGAGATGGATTTACATTGACGGAAAACACTCTAGATTTAACACACTGTCTTATGAAATCATTGTCCCGCATCCTCTTGATTAGTGCCGCCTGTATCGGGCTTCTCTTGGGTTGTGCGCCGAGTGATCTAGAGATCGTCAGTGAGACGGACGAGAAGCAGTATCAGTTGGCTCAAGATTATAAGAATCAGGGGCGTATGGAAGAAGCGCTGAGTGCGTTTCATCGAGTGATTGATGCGCGTCGAGACGCACCAGAGTCCCACCTTGAGGCAGGCTATATTTATCTTCGAGAGTTGAAAGATCCAGTGCGGGCGATCTATCATTTTGATCGTTATTTGCAATTTAAGCCCAACTCCCCACAGGCGAATCAAGTGCGTCAATTGATTGAGACTGCTCAGAAAGAATTTGCCCGCCAATTACCTGCACAGCCTTATCAAGGCGACCTGGATCGTATCGATTTGATGGAGTTGGTGAAGAATTTGAGGCAAGAAAATGAAAGCTTGAAGCGAGACCTTGTGAATGCCGAGGCGCGAGTGGCGCAGCTTGAAAGCGTCGTTGGTTCGGGGCGTCGCGCTACAGCGACGACACAAACACCCACTACAGTGCGCCAACCGATAGCGACTGTCCAAGTCCAGCAACCTCGTGCGACCACTTCGACTACGCCAAATCCAGCTACAGTCCCTCGCACGCATACCGTGCAATCTGGCGATACGCTCAGCACGATTAGCTCCCGCTATTACGGGACACCATCGCGTTGGATCGACATCTATCAAGCAAATCGCGATCGATTGCGGAATGAAAACGCACTCAAAGTCGGTCAAGAAATTCGTATCCCTTAGGCGGCGTCAAAGGAATTCTCAATCGCTTCGATTGACGCCTAGCTCGACTCGACTCAGAGTGTTCCCCATGAACCTTAACGGTTATTTCGATAATAATGCAACGACACCGCTTTGCGCTGAGGCGAAAGCTGCGTGGACTGAGGCGGTTGATAGCTCGTGGTTAAATCCGTCCAGCCCTTATCGATCGGCGGCACAGGTGCATGTGCGCGTAGAGTCCGCTCGGGAGTCTGTGGCGACGTTACTGGGGGTGGATGCGTCGCGCGTGCTGTTTAATTCAGGAGCCACTGAAGGTAATAATTCTGTGTTTGCTCATTGGGCGCGGACATTACCTCTTGATAAGTGTATCGCGCTCAGTCCGACTGAGCATCCTAGCGTGATCGAATCGGCGAAGTTTCATTTTGCTGGCCGTATCGTTTGGCTCGCTTTGGATGGTAGTGGAGCAGTGGATCTCGATGCCATGCGCGTGCAACTGGAGTCTGAGGCGATTGCGGCAGTGTCTGTTATGGCGGCAAATAATGAGACTGGCGTGTTGAACCCCTGGCGAGAGATTGCTTCGATTTGTGGAGAGCTTGGGTGTGCATATCACTGTGACGCATCGCAGTGGATTGGTAAACGCTCGCTGTGTGGGCTAGGGGCTTGTGGTTATGTGACCGCTTGCGCGCACAAGTTTGGTGGGCCTCGTGGTGTAGGGTTTTTGATCCATCCAGCAGGCGTTCGATTTACAAGTTTTCACGGCGGGGCGCAGCAAGCGGGACGGCGAGCAGGAACCGAGGATGTCGCGGGTGCTTTGGCGATGATTGAGGCGCTAAAGGTCGCACATGCGATGCTGGGGCAAATGTCAGCGGATCCGCGCGATCAATTCTTGCGAAGCCTTGAAGCGGAGATGCCGAATGTTCAGCTGATCGGTATCGATGCCCCGCGTCTATGGAACACCGCATTGGTGATCATGCCGGAGTTTGCCAACGAACGCTGGGTTCGTGCAATCGAGAAGCATGGGTATTTAGTGTCGTCGGGATCTGCATGCGCTTCAGGCAAGGATGGGCCATCGCATGTATTGGCGGCGATGGGCGTCGAAGCGCTTGCGATGCGACGCGCGTTGAGAGTGAGTGCAGGGGCTTGGGCGACTGAAGTGGATTGGGCCAATTTGTTGAGCGCGATAAAGAGCGCCTACGCCGAATTAAAAGCGGATGGCACTGGTTCTAATTCACACGTGATTTCAATCTAGGGAGAACCCGTATGCGTTTTCTATACCTTCGCCTTCAGCACTTCCGAAATATTGATTTTACGGAATTGGATTTGGATGCCCCCCGAGTCTTTCTTCTCGGGGAGAATGGGCAGGGGAAATCAAATCTCTTAGAGGCCTTGGGCTTGGTTACGGCACTGCGTTCGTTTCGCACCCAAAGTATGGCGGCTTTGCCTAAACAAGGTGAGCAAGGCTATGCCGCAGTTTACGAACTCGACCACGAGGTGCAAGGGCGGACCGAATTAGAGATACAGTCTGGTTCAGGGAGCCGCGCGGTGCAGATGGATGGCGAGAAGGTCACACGATTGGGTGATTTTATCGGTCGCCTCCCAGTTGTGCCATTAAGTTCTGGGGATTTGATGATTTTGCGAGGCTCCCCAGCAGAGCGCCGACGTTTTATTGACCTCACCCTCTCAGCTGTAGATGGGGCGTATTATAATGCGCTCCGATATTATCACAAGGGAGTTGCAGAGCGGAATCGTTTGCTTAAAAAAGGAGGCAGTGATGCAGAGCTTTCTGCGTTTGAGGCTGAGATTGCGCCGCATGCAATTACGATTGGGGAACGCAGACGGATTGGCGTGTCGATGCTTCGAGATACGCTAAAGCGTGTCTACAGTGATATCGCCGAAGCCGATGAAGGTCCAGAGTTGGTATTCAATGCGAGTGTTCCTGTGGGCCAAGTTGAGTCGTTTAGGCGACTGCTACAAGATGCCCGCCAGCGAGATCGAATCATTGGCTCGACACAGAAAGGGCCGCATCGCGACGATTTTCAGCTCAACTTGCAGGTGGGCGGTGCACGTGAATATGCATCTGATGGTCAACAGCGTGGCCTTTGTGTCGCCTTGCGAATTGCTCAAGCGAAAATCTTTGAAGAACGATTGGGCCTACAGCCAGTTATCCTCGCGGACGATGTGCTCGGCGAACTCGATCCACACCGTAAGGCGGGCTTTTGGCGCGCTTGCCCCGAAAGTTATCAGATTATTGCGACGGGCACCGAGCCCCCTCCAGATACTCACGAGTGGTTGATGTATAAGGTTCAAGGCGGCGGCTTCGAACAGCAGTAGCTACTCGTCGTCGTTCATCGCTATGGGAGCTTGAGCTCTTCGATGATGTTCAGTTTGTTGCTTTCACCGCAGTCCGCGCGAAGACCGATAAAGCTGTCTTGATACCTATCATAATAGGGCCAAACCAGAGTGCGATCGGATTCAGGGATTAAGATCTGATCGATCACTTTTCTATCAAAGAATGCGAACTGCCCCTCGTCGATTGTGCTTGGGAGTGCGTCGATATGTTTTTTGCAATTAAACAAAAACATGAGCCAGTGGCCCGCACCCTCATAGCTCTTTTCGGCAATGTATCCAAAGCAGTGCAGATCAGAATCTTCTGTAGATAGGCTGATCTCTTCTTCAATCTCGCGGCGCGCGCATTCATAGGGCGATTCGCCTGTTGCCATATCTAGCTTGCCGCCTATCGGGCTCCAGCAGCCTTGATTCGGCGCTTTTTGACGCTGGATGAGTAGGTGCTCGCCTTGCGTATTCTTTACAAATACGAGTGCGCTTATCTTGAATGGTAACTGAGTCGACATGTGTGGTAAAAAGTTTCCGCGAGCCTGTGGATCGCAAGCGAAATCCCCATTTATGCCTAATAATTTAGCATGAATATCAATTAAATAGCCATTCGGGAGTAAAAATGGGTTGCTATGCATAGTCCCACTTATAACAATGTTCGTTCATGTCCTCGTTAAAAGCGGATATCAGTTGACTCCATTCTCCCCCCGTTATGAAGAAATTGCTATTGCCCCTAGTCTTATTTATTGGTGCGTTTGCGTGTGCCCATGCACAAGAAGCGATCGAAGTAGATCAAGTAAACTTTAAATCGCTCAGAGATGATTGGGTGCAAATGGAAGTGCAATTGCAGTGCGGTAAGAACCCCGATCCAGCGGCGCGTGATGACCGATACGTCAGCAATATTAAGGTCAAGGCCTACCTCGGCTACGCGCTGAAGGAAAAAGGGCAGTTTGATTTCTACACTTCTGAAGTAGAGATTGTGATCATGGAGCAAGGGGATGACAATAACGTCTATTTTTATTTGCCAGGTTTGATTGTAGAGCGCGATCAATTGTCATCAACCGATCCGGATTACTATTTTGTTGAAGTCTCTATTGACGGCAAATTACAGCCAGTCTCCAAAAATGCTCGTAGCAGTAGCCTCCGCGACGATTCCGTGCTCGCCAGTATGAAATCGAAGGCTAACTCAGAAGCCTCTAAAAATGAGCATATTTTAATGCCGGTTTACCTAACGCCCGTAGATTATGTCGGTCGCGTGGACAAGCTTCCTACTTTCCTACGTAAGGATGTTCGCAACTAGGCGACCCCTTACTATACCAGCTTATTTATTTATTTCATGAGTAGTTCTAAACGATTGATTATTAATTGCGGCGCCAGTCGGGTGACCGCAGCAATTATATCACAGCAAGCTGGCGGCTTTCAGGTAGAGAAGTTGGAGGCAGAGAGCCTCCATTACGACTACTCCAATGATGACGCATGGTTGGATGCCGTAGGCAATGCCCTCGTATCACTAGCGCGGACTCATAAGCTTTCCGGGAAGGCCACATTGATCCTGCCCGGCAATCAAGTGCTCACTAAGACGATCCGCATTGCGAATGTGGAAGAATCGAAGCGCGCGCAGATCATTGCTTTTGAGGCGCAACAAAATATTCCATATCCACTACATGAAGTTGTGTGGGATAGCCAAGTCGTCGGCGACGATGGCATTGAGACAGAAGTGCTTTTCATCGCTTGTAAGTCAGATACAATCAATGACTTCTGCAGCAAGATTGCTTTCGCGGGACTCACCGTCGAATCCATCAGTGCGGCTACGGTGCTTGATTACAATGCGCTTCAATTTGCGTATCCAAATCTTGAGGAAGACACACTCTTAATCAATGTGGGCGCGCGGTCTACAAATCTCCTATTCTGCGGTGCCGACGGGTTCTTCGTTCGTAACATTGCTTTAGGAGGTAATACGCTCACGCAGAGCATTGCGGATAGTATCGGCAAGCCATTCGCGCAGGCGGAAGAATTAAAGCATAAATTCTTTGCAGGTGAGTCCGACTTTACCGAGGAAGACTCTGGCTCGAAAGTGTTGATCACCAGTGCGGATTCGTTTATGCGCCGAATGAGCCAAGAAATCACTCGTTCGATCGTCAACTATCGTCGCCAGAAGAATGGAAACGCTCCAAAGCGTATCTTACTGAACGGTCGCGGCGCGCTACTTGGAGGGCTGTCTGAAAAGCTCGCTGAAACGCAGAAAGTGCCCGTTGAGTATTTTGATCCACTACAAAATGTAACCTTGGATGGCGGCATTCATGGCAATACGGAAGAACTTCGTTTGCAATTAAGCGAGATCATCGGTGAAGCAAGTCGTGGCACATTGCCAAATGCGGCAGGCGTCAATTTGTTGCCTACTGCGATTCAAGACGCGATGGCTTTTGCGGCTAAAAAGCCAATCTTGATCATTGCGGCGGCATGTTTGGCACTAGCGCCATGGCCTGCATTTATGGCTTTTAAGCAAGTCAACTCTGGTTACCAGGAGCTTGCGCAAGCAACTCAAGCGGAAGTGGCGCCATTGCAATCGCGACAGGCAGCGATTCAAGCCAATCTAGAAGCTGCTGAAGCATTGGGCGAGTCCATCCAGCGCGTGGAAGGCCTCGTTAATAGTAAAACGAATTGGATTCAATTTTTTGCGGAGCTACAAGAGAGCTTAACGACTGCCGAAGATGTTTGGCTGGATGATTTGAATGTGATCCGACAGCAACCCGAATCGGGCCCAGCTTCGTATGAAGTGGTAGTGAAGGGGCAAATGCTTGTTCGCGAAAGCGCCGAAGGCAGCGCTGGCATTGACCAAGAAGTTCTGTCGCGCCGTATCAAGGGGCTGCAAGCGAGCTTTGAGGATTCCGAGTTTGTTGTCGCATCTGAGGGACCGACGATCACTTGGACGAACCTTCGTAAAGGGCTTTATGTTCTGCCGTTCAGCATTAATTTGGTAGTGGATACCGCAAAACCGCTATAATCATCATGGATTTTATTAAGAAAAATTTAGCATTCTGTCTGCTGATATTCGTCTGCTTGCTAGCAGCGGCAGCGGGTGCCTACCTTACATTTGCCGAATCTGGCAAAGTGAAGTCGGCGCAGAACAAAATTAACAGCGCCGAGGCGCAATTAAACAACTTATTGGCCGCAGATCCGGCCCCTTCAGTTGATAATGTCACTGCCTCTGAGCAAAATGTTACTAACTTAAGCGCACAGCTGGAGAAGATTCGCGAGGACTTGCAAAAAGGCTCAAGGATTAAGGCATCGACTGACGGCATTGGCGTCATGGCTGCGATTCAGCAATATATAACTGAATATCAAGAGCGTGTTGAAAGTGTCACCAACGAAGAGGGCGAAGCCACTCCTATCAAGACACCGAGCAATTTTGCCTTTGGTTTTGAGAAATACATTCAAACTGGAGAGCCGCTGACAGATGAGGCGGTGATTGCTGCCTTAGATAAGCAGCGCCAAATCCTGAGTTATATCGTAAACAAACTGATCGATTCTAATCCTTCAGGCATTACTAGCGTGCAGCGTGAGCTACTCGAAGAAACTGGCGGAAACGCTAAAGAGAAAGCGGGCTTCGTAATCAATGAAGCGATCACAGCACGCGTGCCTGATGCCATTGACACGATGGCTTTCAGTGTGACCTTCACTGGCTATACCGACTCTTTGAGAGTCTTTTTGAATAGCTTAGCAAAGTTCGACTTGCCGATCGTTGTTCGCAGTATCGAAGTTCAACGCCCGCAAGGTAGCGCAACGACTGCTGAAATGCCTAAGGGAAATGCCTTGGACAATCTCTTTGGTGGCTTTGGTGGCGGTGCTGGCGCTTCAGACGATGCGGAGCCCGAGAGTGAGCAAAAGCCTGTTATCTCTGAGAACGTTTCCAGCTTCACTGTCGTTCTCGAGTTTATTGAAATTATCCTCCCATCCGATTCGGAGCAAAACCCCTCTTAAGTTCAAATGAATAAATTTTACGATAAGCTATTTCTAGCAATTGCCGTATTGGCACTCCTGGCCGGAGTGGGGTTCTATGTAACCAAGTCTAAAGAGGCACCTGCTGGTAAACCTCAGGTCTCTACGCAAACTGCAAACAATCCTTACCAGGCCGTTCCTGTCCCAGAGTCTAGTGGTGGCGATGCTGCGTGGCCAGAAGTTGGCGAGCAATCCACGGGCTGGACCTACGATGTGTTCACACCGCCCAAGATCTACATTGGCAAAGATGGCCAATTCACGGCAACGGGTATTAAGCCTCCGCCTCCGCCAGTCCCCTTTGGCATCTATCTCGCCGAGATCAAACAAGAAGCATACCGCATTCAAATTGAAGGTTACATTGAAGAGGCCGAATCCAATAGCTTGATACTACTTTATGATGAAGAACTCATGAAGAGTGTTCGCGCTAGAATTGGGCAGACTGTTGCTGACTCTGAGTTCAAAGTGCTCGATTTCGGCATCAAGCGCATTGTAGATCCGACTGAAGGTATCTACAAAGAAGCAACTGTTAAGATCCTAGATCTTCGCACCGACGAAGAGGTCGTCCTCACGCATGGAGAGCGTTTATTCAATGATGAGGTGACCGTAGTCGTGCGCTCAAACGAGGATTCATCGGTTAACATTGAGCTAAATACAGCCGGTGAAACCTTCGAAACTTCACTTGGTCAGTATATCTTGAAAGAAATTAACCTTGAAGAATCTTCAATAACAGTTGAGAAACAAGTGAATGAAGAACTCGAAGCTGAAACTAAGGTATTAACCGCAGTGGCTTCGCAACCCGAAGATACAACCCCAGAAACCCCAACAGAAGACACCTCTAAGGGCGATGAGCCCGATTTCATCTTTTAGAGACTAACTTTATAACAAACAACAGGACTCCCAAAAACAGATTATGAAAAAACACCTCGCAGCACGTATGCGTATATCCGCCATTTTGATGGCTGGTGCGCTAGGAACCTTTACATTTGTCGCCAATCAGACGGTAGATGCGCAAAGCACACCAGATAAGATTCGTCTGATGGCTGAAACTTTGCGCGCACGCGACTCCGGCAATTTGGAGACCGCTAAAGCAAAAGCTGAAGAATTAATCAAGATCGCGCCAAACGATGAGAATGTTCAACGTTTGCTAGCATCAATCAATGGAGAGCTCGACCGCCGTTCTGGCGGTGCTGCTGTTTACGGCCAAGCGCCTAATATCACTCCAGAAGTCGCGATGACTGCTGAGCCAGGTGGCAGTGACGCTGATGCAATGGCTGCTGACGTTGCGGCATCTCAAGACGCCAACTTGGCGGCTGCAAAAAATGCAATTGGTGAAGCTGAGAAGCTTGCCGAATTAGGTGCATATACAGATGCGACTAATCTTCTCAATGCGGCGAGCGCAAGTTTGATGCTTAATACGAAGACTGCCAGCACACTTGATGCGCTCGAGGCAGCCAAGGCAGATGTTGCTCTCGCGGAGGCAAAAGCGCTTGCGGACGCAGGTGACTTGAAGGAAGCCGAAGCATTGGTTCAAGACTATCGCGCAGCTGGTGGCAGTGCCAGCAAGGCAAACCGCCTCGCGGCTAAGCTTGATAGCAAAATCTCAGATCCATACGCACTTGATATCAACGATATCAGCCCAGTCTATGTGGCTCAAAGCAGTGTGATTCGCGATCTATTGACTCGTGGCCGCGCACAATACTTGAACGGAGACTACGATGGTGCTTCCGCGACTTTCCGTGAGGTTGAAGCGCGTGATGCTAACAACGCTGAAGCTAAGCTCTTCCAAACTAAAATTGCTGAGATCCTCGGTGGTATTCATAAGCAAAACCACTACAAGACTCGTGAGCAGATGTTGACAGAAGTCGATCAAAACTGGGAACGTCCAAAGGTCTTCGATGTTTCAGTTAAACCTGTTGGTCCTGGTGGCGATGATTCACCAGTTGCTCGTAAGATGAATGAGATTGTTATTCCGCAGGTAAACTTTTCAGGTATGGAGCTTACACGTGTGATCGAAACACTCTCTGAGCTTTCAGTTGAGTATGATCCAGAGCGTGTTGGTGTGAATATCGTTCCCCTTTTCAATCCGAATGATGCAAATCCTCGCGTAAACATTAGCCTGCGTAATCTTAGCCTGGATCGCATCCTGCAATTCGTTACACAGCAAGTTAACTTCGGTTACGATATCGGTTCAGATGCCGTGACTGTGGCACCTACAGGTGGCGAAGAAGGTTCACAGGGCACAATCACTGAGTTCTTCCCGATTTCTCGTGCAACGGTCATTCGTTTGACTGGCTTCCGTGATGGTGGTGGCAGCTCTTCTGGTCCGATAGATCCATTTGCAGCTCCATCTTCGGGTGGTTCGAGCGGCCCTTCTGCAAACGAAGAGGTTGAGGCGCTTCAAAGCTTCTTCCAAAGTGCAGGTGTTAACTTCGAAATCCCAGGCAGCAGCCTTGCTTTCGATGGTGAGCAGTTGATCGTTACACAATCACGTCGTAACCTTGAGCGTATGCGCACAATTCTTCGTAACTACAACGAAGTGAAGCAAGTTGAGATCGAAACTAAGTTCCTTGAGGTGTCACAAAATGACCTTGAAGAAGTTGGCTTCGACTGGGGTATTGGTGCGAGCTCACGTCCATTCCTTGACGAGGCTGGTGCTCCAATCCTTGACCAATTCGGCAACCCAACGGGTGCTTACGAGCGCTCTTACAATACACAGCAGCGCACATTGAATGATGCGTTCAGTGTGAATGCCTCTCAGTCCGACATTACAATTAATGGCGCGGCGGTTGCTTCGAATGCAGCTCCTGATATCACGACTGCGATCGACTTAGCATCACGTGCTACCAGTCTCTTCACTGCAACTGGTTGGAGCGTGAATGGTTATGATGTTGATTTTGCGCTTCGTGCGTTGTCACGCAAAACTGGCAGCGATCTAATGAGCGCGCCGAAAATCACTGTCCTATCTGGTAAGCGTGCAAACATTACCGTAGCTCAAGAACTGCGCTACCCTGAAAGCTATGGCGACATCGAAGCCGATGTTGGTCGTGGTGGGGGTGGCTCCAGCAATGATGGCAACTCCGCTGGTTCTGCTGTCGCGATTACTGCCGGCACACCACAAGACTTCGTTACACGTAACATTGGTGTTGAAATGTCGGTGACTCCAAACGTCGAAAACGATGACACCATCAGCTTGATTCTCGAGCCACGTGTGACTGAGTTCGAAGGTTTCGTTGAGTATGGTGGTCCTAGTGTCGCGGTTACTGGTGGTATCACAGTGACAGTTCCAGCTGGTTTCTATCAGCCTGTATTCTCCACTCGTGAAGTGTCCACTGAAGTGACTGTATACGACGGTGCAACCGTTGTCATGGGTGGTTTGACACGTGATGAAGTGAAATCTGTTAACGACAAGGTGCCGGTTCTTGGTGATATTCCAGGTGTTGGTCGCCTCTTCCGTTCAGAAGGTGAAACTCGTCAAAAGCGTAACTTGTTGATCTTCGTGACAGCAAATCTTGTCAGCCCAGGTGGTTCACCTGCTCGCCAAGAATACCGTAACGTTAAGGCCAACGAACTCTTCCAGAATCCAACCATCATGACACCTTCTGGTGCTGTGAATCGATCAATTGATTCAGCGGAATAGTTCGAGCCCGTCTCGTTAGATTTTAGTCAAGAGGCTCGATGAAATAATCGAGCCTCTTTTATCTATATAAGGCTTAATTACTTTAGTATAGCGATCTCTTCGCTTAGACCCCACGATATACATGAATCACTTAAGAGGAATCAGTCTTCTCTGCATATGCATATTGATTGCAGCTGCGGCTTTCGTATCTAATAGCAACAAGGAATCGACGACAGCTGTGTCTGACCAGGTGGCCGTTAATGCTGAGCCAGAGCCGGCGGTAGATGAGTGTTGCGATCATACAATGACTGCTGCGCCGGAAGGCGTTGTGGCACATAGTGTGGACACGCCGACACCTCAGAGTAGTGCGGTTGATGCCATATTCACAGCATATCGCGCAGCAAATACACATAAGGTATCACCCGCTGCGTTCAACGCGCTGTCTGGTGATACGGGTGTAGGGCAAAGAGTATCGTTCGATCTTCCAGGATTTACTTTATCAGGAACGATCGCTGCGCATACTGAAGAATCTACGATTAAGAATTTGTCTGTTGAACTTGAAGACGGCTTGGGTCGTGCGCTTGTCGCAATTCATGATTCTGGCAAATTAGTGGCGCATGTCCTATTTAACGGTGAATCTCGTGCCTTGAGTATATTGGGCAATGATGCGAATTCTTGGGAAATGGAAGCGACTTCGGTTGGGCATATTCTATGCGCACCGTCAGATGCAACGTATCCTCTTCAAGGAAATGCTGGGTTTTTAGCTGAGAATGCAAATGCTCGCCAGCCGATTTCAGCGCAAGCTAACTTCACGCAGATTGCTTTGAGTAGTTTACCTTCATCAGAGTATGTTCTCTACATCGATTTTGATGGTGATACGATTACGCATCCGTGGTGGAATAATGGTAATCCGATTAGTTCCGCACCGCATCCGCAAGCAGCGAATGATTCATGGGTGACTGCGGTATGGCAACGTGTCGCTGAGGATTTTGCTCCATTCGATATCAATGTAACCACTGATCGTAGTGTCTACAATAGCACGCCGATTGCGAATCGTGTCATTTGTGTGGCGACACCAACTGACACTGCTCAGCCAAATTCTGGTGGCGTTGCATTTTTGGGCACCTTTGGTGACAATGTGCCTTGTTGGGCATTTAATGATACTGAATACGCGTGTGCTGATACGATTTCACATGAAGTTGGGCATACCTTAGGTTTGATACATGATGGTCTCGCTGGAGAGTTGGCATTAGATCCTAATGATGAATATTTTGACGGACATGGAAGTGGCGACATTTCTTGGGGATCAATTATGGGCGCACCTTTTAGCGGAGATAATGAGAACGTAACTCAGTGGAGTATCGGCGAATACACTGATGCGGTGAGTTATGTTTATGATGCGGTTAATGACGTAACTGTTGAAGCGCCAAATACTCAAGATGACCTAGCTGTGATCATCAGCAACGGATTTGGGTATCGTGCAGATGACTCTGTTGATACGCCTACAAATTTAGCAACTGGATTGAATACGGTCGGCGCGATCATTGAAGATAGCGGAGTGATCGAAACGACAGGAGATATTGATTTCTTTAGATTCTCTACAATTGGTGGCCTATTTGAAATCACTGCTAGCCCATTGGATGTCGATTCGCAAGAAGGTGAAGCTGGTTCCGAAACGATGGGAGCGAACCTTGCAGTTGAGGTGGTCTTGTATGATGACCTTGGCGATCCGATTTTGTCGGACAATCCAGATGATATTTTGAGTGCCTCGATTTCGACCATACTCGAAGAGGGAGAATATTATGTCAGCATCCAAGGTGTCGGTCGTGGAGATCCACTCTCTACAGGATTTTCTGATTATGCCAGCCTTGGGCAGTATTTCTTGTCTGGTATACTGGCACGTGGTCCACTGTCGATTCGAGGTGGCGATGATCTGACGACGCTTGTCCAAGATGGCGATACGACGCCTAGCCGAGATGATGGCACCGCCCTCGGCTTAACTTCGATCGAGACCGGAGCGCCTTTGAATAGTCTGTTTGCATTCACCAATGATGGCACAGAAGAAATTACAATTGCTTCGATTGGATTCTCGGGAACTCAATTTGCCTTCGATACTTTGACTCCCTTGGTGGTCAATGCAGGCCTCACGCTTGACTTAACGCTGTCATTTACGCCAACCGATATAGGCATCGTTCAGGAGCAGGTGACGGTTACGTATTTTAGAGAAAGTGAACCCGGCACCTTGTTGACTTATGAATTCACTGTGCAAGCAGTCGTGACGAAAACTGAGGCCGATGATAATTACGAAGATAATGATAATTATTTCGAAGCCTTCCCGTTCCCTGGCCAGATTCGTTTAGTCAATATCGCTGGCGATGGGCGTCAGTCAGACAATGATTGGTATCAAATCAATGTTGTGCCTGGTTTGAACGAAATTACCGTGACCTGCGACTTTGAGAATATCCTAGGCAACATTAACATAGCATTGTATGATACACGTGGTTACTTCTTGGCGTCCTCTGAGACAGAGGAAGATCAGGAACAAATTACTTATTTGGTTAATGAAACAGGTGGCGCATACTATATCCGTGTTTACGGTGACAACTTGCAAAATACTTATGACCTGTATTGGGAGGGCTTGAGTCCAGTGATCTTTGTCGCTGGAGATGAGGATAATTATGAGCCTAACAACAGTTATTTTGCTGCTGAGAATATTACCGCGGCGAAAGGGTCGACTCTTTCTTCGATCGATGGTCAAGGGGTTCAATACAATAATGATTGGTATCGACTAGATTTGGCGGCCCTTGAAAACGTGATCACTGTAGCTGTGACGAATGGAAGTTCGACTGGCTCCATTTTTATGGATTTACATGATTCACGTGGTTATCGACTAGGAGTTGCCGCTTCAGACGGAGTCTTCGAGGAACTCACATACAAGGGTGCCTATGGAGCGACATACTACCTGCGGGTGTATGGTGACAATATTGGCGGCACTTATGATATCACTTATACCGGTGCTGACGAACCAGATGCGATTAGCTCCGATGATGCATACGAGGAAAATGATAATTTCTTTGCACCGTATGATTTCAATAATGCTTCTGGATTGGCCCTCTCCAGCTTTAGCGGCGAAGGCTATCAATTTGATCCAGATTGGTATCAAGTAAGATCTGAAGATGGTGAGAATGTGATTCGCCTAACTGTGCACAGTGCGGATCCAGACCTGACCTTCTCTATTTATGACAGCCGAGGCTATCAATTGACCACGCTGAGCTCACTTGAAGAAGGACAAATTGTATTGCTCCGTGTCGATCTCGCTCAAGCGAATGCTTATATTGTCGTCGATGGGCCGGATGCTGGAGGTGCCTACGACTTCACCTGGGAAAGTCTCTTCGCTCCGGAAGGAGATGATATTTATGAGGAGAATGATACCCTTGAAACGGCTTTTGATTTGAGTGCGCGTGAAAACGAAGTGCTCTCCCGAGTCTCGGAAGTCGGAATTCAAGGAGATGATGATTGGTATCAAATCCGCGCTCAAGCTGGGGATGCTGCGATTCGCGCACGCATCACGTTTACCAATCTCATGGGCAACATAGATTTAGCATTGCATGACAGCACTGGCGCCCTAATCGCTACTGCTGAATCGTCAACAGATGATGAGGTGCTTGCCGTTGAAATACCATTGGCGACCGAGGACGTGACTTATTATCTAAGAGTGTATGGTGCAAATGCGGGAAACGAGTATGACCTCACTTGGTCGGCCACGCTCAACCTTGATGATGACGAGTATGAGCCTAACAATAGTTTTGAGGAAGCGTTTGCGCTTACACCGGTGACCGCAGGTCTGCTTTCAGATATATCTGGTTTAGGTGTTCAAGCGGATAGTGATTATTACAGTCTGGAAGTGCCTGCAGGTGCGACCGGCCTACAGGTATTTGCTAGCTTCTTAGACATTGACGGCGACATTGACATTGCAGTGTTCAACGACCAGTTAGAGTTGGAAGTATTTAGTATTTCAATAACGAACAATGAGTTCGTGCGACTCGGCGTGAACCCTGACGTGGATAGCCGATTCTATATATGGGTCTTTTTTGCTGACGCAGGAAATGAGTATGACCTTGAGTGGACATATACATTCGCGACTGTTCCAGGCACTGCAGCAACAGATACCGACCGGGATAATGTCGGCGACGCTTGGGAGAATAAATACTTTGGTCGCTTATCTGCGATTAGCGGAGAGTCGAATTCTGACAACGACAAGTTGCCCAATTGGGCGGAATATGCCTTGAACACGAGCCCACTCGTTGCTGATTCAGGTATATTGAAACCATATGTCGATGGAGATTACATGTATGTGAAATACTTCCGCAGTGCGGAGGCCGCAGCTGCAGGTTATCAATATACCGTGAAGGAAAGTGGAGACCTCTCATTTAGCGATCCAAGTGTGCTTTCGGTCCATCAAGTGATTTCGCATGGTGAGTATGATGAAGTAATTTATCGTTCAAGTCGTTCTGTTCAAGATGCGGGGCAGTGTTTCTTCTTCCTAGAAGTGAATAAGCCGGCACCCTAAATCCAGGGGAAATAGATCTTTAACCATGCCACAGCACATTGAATGCTGTGGCATTTTTTTGCGACGTATGCTTTTCAGTAAGAACGATTCTGCACTCTTGTATTTCACGCAAAGACGGCGTAGTCTATTTATACTATGATAGAGCTCGTTAAAAAAACTATGTTGGCTGGCGTGGGTCTGGCTGTCGTGACGAAAGATAAAGTGCTGGAGTCACTCGATGATCTTGTGGAAAAGGGCAAGCTTACTAAAGAGGAAGCGTCTGCGATCTCCGACAAAATTGTTGAAGAAGGCAAAAACGAAACAGAGAAGGCGAAAGTCGAAGCAAGTAAGCTTTTCAATGATATGTTGCACCGCGCTAATGTTGTGACAAAGGACCAATATGATGCGCTTGCGGCACGTGTGACGGAGCTGGAAGGACGCTTGCATAAAGAGTTTCCAAATAACGACTAGTCGCTTTGGGGAGCTGGAAAATGGTGGGCACAAAGCTTCGCCATTACCGCATGCTGGCAGAATCGTATAGATAGCCCTTTACGACGCACTTTGACTACGATATCTCCAAGCACTAAACAGTGGCTTAGCCGTAAACAAGAATGAAGCCCTTTAACTATCTTTCCAATGCCGTGCGAGCCCCTGAGATCGTCGCGATTTTAGTGCGTTGGGGGTTTGAAGACTTATTACTTCAGCTTGATACGCCACAGTTTCTACTGCGAAATTTGGTGCGTAAGAAAGTGACGCACCTAACCGCTTACGAGCGTGTGCGGAATGCTTGCGAGGAGCTGGGGCCTATTTTTGTGAAGTTCGGTCAGATTCTTAGCACGCGCCCAGATAAACTGCCGGAGCCTTTGGTGATGGAGTTGAAGAAACTTCGTAGCCAAGTGAAGACACAGCCTTTTGAGGTGATTAAGCCGCAGTTGGTTCGAGAGCTAGAGTGTGAAATTGAAGATGTATTTGCTGAGTTTGATACGGAGCCAGTAGCTGCAGGTTCCCTCGGTCAGGTCTATAAAGCGAAGCTGATAGCCACAGGCGAGTGGGTGAGTGTGAAGGTGCAGCGTGCAGACATTCATAAAACAATCTCGGCGGATCTCGAAATTATCGGCTGGTTTGCCAAGCAATTACACTCACGTATTGAGGATTTGCGCCCATATAATTTACCGACCTTGTTGCGTGAAGCAGAGAAGCGTTTACACGAAGAGCTGAATTATAAGAACGAGGCAGACAACGCGGAGATTTTCCGTGCGCTCAACGACAAGCCAAAAGTCTTTGCGCCGCGCGTGAATCGTGCGCTGACGACACCGCGTTTACTTGTGACTGAATGGGTTGACGGTTGTTCGCCAGATAAGATTACTGTGAATAGTGAAGAAGCGGCTGAGTTGGCGCGTATGGGAGGCGATTCCGTTTTTCACCAAATTGTTGGCACTGGATTTTTTCACTCAGACCCACATTCTGGAAATATGTTGGTGACGCCTGATCAACGTATTTGCTTTATCGATTGGGGGCAGGCTGGACAAATTACTTTAGAAATGCGGCACCATCTTGCGGATTTATTTGCTGCGATCACTGCCCGCGATGCGTCTAAGGTGATTCGTGTGGCGGATCGGATGTCGATGAATAATCGTCGCTTTGACCGTCGCCCGATTGAGAAAGAGGTGACCTTACTATTAAATAAATACCGAGAGTTTGGTCCGTCTGGAACGAAGATCGGAACGGTGGGCTTAGAGATGTTGTATATTTTTGGTAGTAATGGTGTAGAGCTTCCGCCTGACTATGCCTTGCTTTCAAAGGCGATTTTGTGTGTCGAAGAAACTGCGCGCACGATGGATCCGGAGTTTGATATCCAAGCGGTGGCTCGACCTTATCTAGAGCAATTGAACAAAGAGCGCTGGAGTATGACTAGTATCGCGCAGCATACATTTTACCCGATGCTCTCGATGTTGCGTCGGATGCAACAGATCCCTGAAAATTTACAACGTATTCTGCAGCGGATTGAAGAGGAAGATTTACAGATCAATTTTCACCACACAGGAACCGAAAATTTGGAGGAAACATTTAATGCCTCAATGAACCGATTGACGGTGGGTATTATTATCGGATCTTTGCTTATTGGGTCTTCTTTGATTATTACTACTGGCGTAAAACCACTTTTATGGGGGTATCCTGCCATTGGTATTCTCGGTTTTTTGGTCTCTGGAATACTGGGGATGTATATTGTGATATCCACTCTACGTAAGCATCGTTAATGTCTGTGTATACGAAACAAATTGAAATCAGTGCTCCGGGCAAATCGACCGTAGAATTTACCGATTCAATTCATGAAGGTTTATGCGCATCAGGCCTGAGTGAGGGCTGTGTCACGGTGTTTTGTTGTCATACAAGTTGCAGTCTTGTGATTATGGAAAATGCGGATCCCTCTGCACGCCGTGACTTGGAGCGATTCATCGATCGCTTAGTGCCAGAGAATGATCCAGATTTCACCCATACGTATGAGGGGGCGGACGATATGCCCAGCCATATCAAAATGGCGCTTACACGAACCGTTGAAGTAATTCCTTTTGTGAATGGGCAATTATGCCTAGGCACTTGGCAGGGAGTCTTTTTGTGGGAACATCGTGCACGTTCGCATAGCCGACGCATTGTGCTGAGCTATCAAGG
>Ga0209555_10000324_pt1 | contig 41323 bp, 13 predicted proteins | sample SaaInl85LU_5_DNA_FD_184643 | JGI IMG/M metagenome (GOLD analysis project Ga0209555, IMG submission 184643) | Marine microbial communities from expanding oxygen minimum zones in the Saanich Inlet - ESP_85LU_5_DNA (SPAdes) (version 2) | ecosystem: Environmental > Aquatic > Marine > Intertidal...
ACTTAATGATTCATCCAACAGTGCCAGCAAAAGATATTAATCAATTGTATTTATTTGCACATGAATCAGGAGTTAAGACTTTATACTATCAATTTAGTATGAGTTCTGCTCAAGCATTTTCAAGAAATATTCTTGAATGTGCTAGCTGTGAAGGATAAAACTATCATTAAGACGTAAAAAGACTTTTAATGCTAGTTAAAACAAACAAAGACCGGTCATATAATGTGGCTGGTCTTTCTTGTTTTACATTCTTAAAAGTTGTATATTATTATATAAATACTTATGTATATTTTAATATAATATTATGAAAGAATTACTTAATAGCATTACTGATACCCGTATGGTTTATCTTTTAATGTCAATTGTTTTATTGACAGGTTATTTTTTTCAATCATGGAGTGTAGTAATATTTGTAACATTTATGTTAAACGTTGGTGTATGGACGGGGTTTTGTCCTAGCAAATGGTTCTTTGCTAAATGTGGTTTTAGAAAAGCTGATTTATAATGAAAGCACTTTCAGGTTTATCAATTAACTCTAAAATATCTTTAGGAGTTGCTTTAGTTATCATGATGACATTCTTCATGGTGCAGACCTGTATTGTTTTTGGTTTATGTGAGCCTTCATTAGAATTAGCTAAATTTGGCTGGGGTTGTGTAGTGTTTTTCATGCCCCCTTTTTTTAAAGTTGTGCAAGAATTTGTCAGCAACATTAAAAGAAAAGAAGAAAATATAGATGTTTATTTAAATGCTATTGATAAATCTAATCTAGTTGTTATACTGAACATTGATGGTTATGTTTTAGAAGCAAATCAAAACTTTTGCTCAGTAATGGGGTATCAAGAAAAAGATTTAAAAAATAAGCTTCACAAAAATTTAGTACCTAAAGAATATAATGAAAGTAAAGAATACTTTAACTTTTGGAAAACATTAAAAGAAGGTAAAAGTATAACTGGTGAATTTGAACGTATAGGGAAAAATGGAAAAAGTGTTTGGTTATTTGGTAATTATACCCCTATTCAAAATAAAGCAGGTAAATATACTAGGGTCTTAAAAATAGCAACTGATATAACAACTCAACATGAGGCTGAGATAATAGTAAATCAAAAGAATACTTATTTAGAATATGCAGCAAAAATCATACGTCATGATATGCACAGTGGTATCAATACTTACTTACCAAGAGGAATTAAGTCCCTTAACCGCAGACTTAGTCAAGAAAATATTAAAGATCTAAAAATAAGTGCTCCTTTAAAATTAATAAGTGATGGTTTAGATCATACACAGAAAGTTTATAAGGGTGTATACGAGTTTACAAATCTTGTTAAAGAGAATGCACAGCTTAGCACTGAACAAAATGATGTAACTGAAATACTAAAAGATTATCTAAGACTAACAGCTTACAAAAACAGCGTTATCTTATCTGATGACTTACCTAAAACATTGGAAATAAATAGAGCTTTATTTTGCACAGCTGTAGATAATTTTATTAGAAATGGATTAAAGTATAATGATAGTGGTACAAAATGGGTTAAGATTTATCTTGAATCAAAAATTATAAATAGCAAAACAAAAAACTTTATTGTTATTGAAGATAATGGTAGAGGTATTACAGGTGAAGAATTTACAAAATTATCAAAACCATACATACGTAAAGAAAATCAAAGTGAAACTGGAACTGGATTAGGATTAAATATTTCTATTGCAATTTTAGAAGAGCATGGGTTTAAGGTTCACGCAGAAAAAAAACAAAAAGATAACGGTACAAAAATATATATAAGGTTATGATAAATACATTGATGTTGATTGATGATGAGAATCTCTTTCATTTAGTGTTTGAAGATGCATGTTCAATGCTAGATATAGCATTATCAATAGAATCACTAGACAGTAGTGATGAAGCAGATAAAATGTTTAAAAGTTGGTTTCCAGATAATGATGAGAAAAAACCTGAGTGTGTTTTTGTGGATCTAAACATCATTGGTTCTAGCTTTGATGGCATAGAAATGATTAGGAAAATAAATCAGGATTATGGTAATGGTTGTGTTATTGGAATTATTTCTAGTAGTTCAGATCAAGAAGAAATTGAGAAAGCCAAAGCAGTAGGTGCTCAGTTTTGGATTATTAAGTCTGATGACATTGAACCAAGACTGGAAGAGTTTCATAAAGATTATGAAGGGTATGTTAGTAAAACAAATCCTTTCAAAGTATACAGATGATAAGTTCTAAACATACAATCAAAGAAGCTTTAGCAATAGCTAAAAATAAAAAAGTTTACATAGAAGGAAACTTTACAAAGCTATTAAATGAAACTTCTGATAAAGAAGTTAAAAGCTACATTGATTTATGCAAAGAAAAAGATTTACAGAACAGAAAGAAAAGATTACAAATAACTAAACAAGTTCAAAAGCAAAACAAGGATCTTGAGTTAGCTGCCAAAGAAAATGAAAAGTTAGTTTTTGATTTAAAAAAAGCTTTAAAAGAAACTGAATCAGCAAAAAAAATTGCTGAGGATAGTATGGACAAAGCTTTGCAAGATTTAGAAGTTATTCAAAAGAAAAGTCAATTTGAACTTATTGGTACTATTGTAAGAGTTGCTTTATGGGTTATAGGTGGTGTTGGTATACTAACAACCTTGATGTATGCAGTAGCTTTAATTAATGATATAGATACTCAAATAATAGGTAGTACCTGGTCTAATATGTTTGGTATACTTCTAACTAATGCATTCTCTATTGTAGGGACCATTATGGGTGTAAAGTATGCCACAGATAATACAAAGGAATAATGAAAAAGTATTTTAAGAATTTACAGACACTACTTATAGTAGTTCTGGTTGTAGTTATATTACTAATGAGAAGTTGTTCTGGTAAGTCAGAACCTGTTGAACCTGTTATTATAACAAACGTTGAAGTCAAGTATGACACCATTACTAAATACGTACCTGAATACGTACCTAAACTTATCACAAAAGTGGAGTATGTACATGACACAGTTGTTAGAACACAACCTATTGATACAGTAGCAATACTCAAAGATTATTTTGCTACATATATATATGAAGATCGTCAAGAGTTAGATAGTCTAAACATAACTATCAAAGACTCGGTAACTCAAAACAAAATTATATCAAGATCTATAGATTATGATCTTATATATCCTACTACTACAATTACAAAAAAAATCTATTTAAACAATAGAGAGTTTTATTATGGTCTAAACCTTAATGGTAAATCAGATCAACTAAACTACTTAGGTGGAAGTCTTTTGTACAGAACTAAAAGCAAACAGGTATACAGTGTTGGTTTAGGTGTTAATCAAAACATGGAACCTGTTATATCAGCCGGATTATATTGGAAGATAGGAAAATAAAAAAGGAGACTTTTACATCTCCCTTTTTAGTTATTTTATAAAGAAGTTATTTAGCTGGATGTAATCATCCCACTTCTTAATTGTATAAAGAATTGGTACTATGTCCATAAATTCTTTACCTACTTTTAATTTACCGGCTCTTCTACCTCTCTGATAGTATACGTCTTTATTATAATACCAGTCATCTTCATTACCTGTGACCATGTATTTAATACCGCTTGTTCCATAATCCCAAGATGCATCTATAAGCCCTCCCATTTCACCAAGAGTTCTTGTTATAGCAAAGGGGCTATCAAAGAATTCAACAGTTTGTGTTAGACCACTAGAACTAGGTACAAATATTAATAATTCTTTTTTAGTTCTATCTGCTTGATAGCGTGCAATATTTTTAAGCTTCTTTACAAAATCACTATCATCATCATCACTTAATAGTATTGAATCAAATAGATTAATTATTAAAAATGTTAAACCAATTGTAGCTAACTCACCATTAAATCTATGAACATTTAATATTTTGTTTTCTATTCTTTGTCTTTCAGATTCACTTATTTCTTTATCATTGTTTAACCTTGCTATACTGTCTATGTAACCTTGAACAGTCATACCTTTATTAAGATCCCCTTTAAGTTTACCTAGACCAGCTTCACTCATGTACTTTACAAATGACCACCAAGATCTAATTCTACCTTCCATCCAACCTAAGTTTTCATCAAAATATTCCCTTTGATATCTAGCTCTTATGGCAGGAGCAACCCACTTATGAAATTGAAATAATAATTTACCAACATAGTATTGTTGTAAAACAACTTTATCTTCAGCAGCATAGTTACCATGAATTTGTTTATTTACTTCACGTATTTTCATACGCAGATCATATCTAAACTTATCATTGTATTCACCAACCTCATCATAAAGCATGTTACCTTGCTCATCTTTTTTAATGTTGTTACCTTTTAGAGCTTGCTTAAATGTTGGAATTTCTTTTTTAGGTTTTATTATTGTTGTAAATCCTTCTTTTAATTCTAATTTTTGATCTCCATTAAATTCAAATGCATCATATAAACTTAAGATTTCACCAGTGTCTTTGTTTAATATATAGGTGTCCATTACTATTGCCATACCTATTTTAGTTTGAACATTATATTCAGCTGCATCCTGCAACAAATATCCAAACTCTTTAAATCGGTCATAATAACTTTTACCTGTTCTATCAGTAACACCTCCAGATTCCCTTAAATCTCCTTTATTATCCATCATTCTAAAGAGATCAACAAAACCTTCAAACTTACTTGTTGGTTCATATGGATCATACCTACCGCTACTTCTAACAGCAGTAACATCATGAGCTGTTCTTCTAATAAAATCTGGAACAGCTCTGGTATTAAATTCTTTACTTGCTCTTATATAAGCATCTCTTGCAAAGAACCTTTGACCCATTACTTCAATACCATTATTAACCCTTGCAATAACGTAGTTATTAAAGTTACCAAAAACGTTAAATGCAACATAACTTAAAGAAGTCCATCCTAAAACGCCATCAATGATTTTTTCAAATTTATTTTTAGTCATATCATCTGAATCATAGAATACCATTTCCATGAATTTTTTTGCAGCATTTTTAGTATTTTCCGCTTTTTGATCAGCAGGTGTATCATCAACACTACGACCACCTGTTAATTTTTTAGCTTTTCTTGCAACTTTCTTAACTGTTGTAACTCTTTTACTATATTCTCTTTTATTAATTACTTCTTGAAAAGCCAACATTGTTTCTTCAATACCACTCATGACTTCATAGTTTTCAGCCATTGCAGCGTATTTCATTATAGCTTCCGTCAAATCATAACTTAACTCTTCTGCTGCAGGTTTAGACCTTACGGCAACCAGTTCAGATTCCAGTTTTTGTAATTTTTTTAAATAGCTTTGAGAAGTTGCAGCTGTTGAATTACCATATTGATTTTTAAGCTCAGCTATTTTATTTTCAATAGCTTCAACATCTTCAGCTTGTCTAAGATTTCCAGTATACATTATTGGTATACCATCAACCATTTCTCCTTTTTCATTTATGTTAACCTTTGTAAGTCTTGTTGTTGTAGAAAAGAATTCTTTAGTATTAGTTTTAGTTGCTGCCCAAAGAGCTTTAACACCTGTAGGTTTATTTTTAGCATAGCTTGAGAAATTACCACGGACTCTTGGTGATTTACCATACATGTAACTACCAACACCATCAGGTAACTTATCATTAAGATCTTTCCACAATGCAGTATAAGCTATATAATAAGCTTTTCTAGCTGACGCTAATGCATCAGTTTGTGGAGCATCCATTATAGCTCTATACTTATCACTAGTCATAATCTGACCTGACTTAGATGTTTCTAAAATTTCTACATATTCTTTTTTAGGAAAAACACCTTCTTTCTCTACAACCTTTCCTGTAAATACTCCATCTTTCATTATAGCTTGATTGTACTTAACTACATTATAGTATTTGTTATAGTACATCTCTTGTTCTTTCCCTTTAGAACCATTGTATACCCAGCGTCCACTATCTAGTTGTATTTCATTTTTATTTCTTGCATTTATAAACTCAGAATTATATCTATGATATTCACCAGTTTCAGTTGTACCATCATCATTTACAACTTCAGCTTGCATAAACTTTCTATATTCTTGTTTCTTTCTATATAACTCTTGATTAAAAGCAATATCTTCAGGTTTAGCTTTTGATATATCACCAATAGGTTTATACATAATCATCTCACCGTTAGAGTCACGTAGTGATTTATATAAAGCATTAAACTTATCATAGTATTGAGGACCTATTTTTTTAACTAGTTCTCCTGTATGTACACCATTTTCATCAAGTTCAATCATGAACTCATAAATTTTTTTAGCATTTTTACCTGGAGATAATTTAGATAACCTTGATGCATACAAAACAAAAGACTTTCTTTCTTCAATTCTATCCAGAACTTCTTGTCTTTTAGCATGCCACATCTTTTTCATTAATGCAATTAAAGTGTCTTCTGCTGTATTTGTATCTCTCGTGAGATAATCCGTAAGGCTCATATCTTCAATTACTGAATGAAATAAATCTTCAAATGGATCAACAACTTCACCTGTTATTGGATCAACATAAGGAGCAAAGTCTTTACTTGAATTTTCTCTAACAATGGCCTTAACATGTGTAAACAAAGCTTCATCAATAACACTTTGTTTTTCTGAAGTAGATTCACCTAATCTATTTAATGTATTTTGTATCTGAAGTATGATATCCTTTTGTGTTGTATTTAAACCCGCAATGGAAGGAAGCTTATATAAACCTTCAAAGGTTTTAATAAAGTTTTCATAGTTTCTTGCTCTTGTTAAATACAAAGGATTAGAAGCATTATCTTTATTTAAAAGATATTTTTCATACTCCTCTAATTCTTTTTTAATATCAAGAAGTAATTCTGTAAATACTCTAGGTGCTTCTCCTGTCTCTGTTAGTGCAATTGTTGTTAATGCAATGTTTGAACTTAATCTTTCAACAGCATCTTCTTTAGTTCTATCCATATAAACAGCAGACTTTACTGTTTCTATAACATCACGTCTTGTTGTAAGACTTTTTCTGTATTCTTTAATAGCACCTATATACATGTTTTGTTCCAACCCACCAAACTCTGTTGGGCCAGCTAAATCCATGTTCTTTATATCACCAAGATCTTGACCATCAAATTTTTCAATAGCAGTATCTGTTTCATTTAGAAGCTTTTCTAATTCTGCTTTAGATTGTTTATTTACTTTTTTAGGTACTAAGGCATTAACATAAGGCTCATTTTGATTTAGTGGATGAAATACAACATTCTCTATTTCAAAATTTCCATTAAACTTTTGATCTTTCCCTTTACCTGTTATATCCACCCATAAGTGATGAGTGCTTGCACCTTGTTCACTTGTATCAACTTCATAACCCATATTTTCAAGCATCCTTCTATATAAGTTTACTTGAAGATTGTGTTTTTGTTTTGTTGATAGAGTCTTTACACCGTAAGCTTTTAGTAAAGAATCATCTTTTAAATCCCACTTAGTGTTATACTTACCATCTTCACTTGTTGATAATCTGTTCTTACTTGTCTTTAAATCTAAAATCTTCAGTTTTCCCTGCGGTGTTATTGCAAGTAAATCTATAGTTCCTGCAATATTAATACCGTCTGCATTTTCACCATGTACTACAACTTGAGGAACTAAAATATCTCCATCATTGGTTATTGCTTTTATATAACCGTCCATTGAATAGTAAGCTCTTGTTAGCTGCTCATCTGTTAAGATTTGCATACCCGCTTCTTTCACACTAGCTAAAGATTTACCTAACACTATAGCTTCTGCTATATTGTCAAAGTCATTACCTACAGCTAAGTTAAGTTCTACGTCATCAAGATTTTCCATCTTACCACCTATAGCAGTTGTTGATGAAACATATTCAATTGATAAATCTTTTAGATTATAGTATGTATGATTCTTCTCATTTAGAATTACTATGTCATCATTGTTTCCAACATCTTTTTTACCAGCACTAAATGTAGGAGTCTCTCCCTTTCTTTGTTGTGCAGCATGAAATAGTTTATCTAAAACAATTTTTTGAGCATCATTAGCATTTCTTCTTATCTGATCAAGTGCAGTTTGTTTTTCCTCAGATAATGAATATCTAACTTTAGAATCTACTTTCTTCTCTAATATAAATTGCAATTCACTTGTATTCAAAAGTTTTGCAACATCAGATAAGTTTGATCCGGGTTTTATTTTATCTACTTTGAGTTTAGCAGTACCACCAGTATATGCTTCATGAAGATTTTTAATTATACCTAAGAACCAATTTAGGAACTCATTGATTTTATCTTTAAAAGATTTAGTAGGTGTGTTCTCAAATTCATTTGAGAAATATCTTGTAAGAGCTTGTGTTACTAACTCTAGTTGTCTGTGTCTTTCACTAAACTTTCTATACTTGGTATTATAAGCTTCATCTATTTCCTGCTTTAATATAGGAAAGTTTGCAGCAGCTTCATCGTAAAGAGTTTTAAACAGCTCTGGGTTGTCTACATACACAGCATCAATAAAAGGGTGTAAGACCTCTTCTATAGCTATGTCATGTGTCACTTTACCTTTAATTAAAACAGCAGTTTGATTTACATAAAAACTTCTCACCTGTGAAAAAGGTGTTTTGTTTTTTTGATATGCTGGTAATGTATCATACAAGTTCTCTGCTTCTTTAGCAGATAAGATCTTAATTGCTAAACCTGGGAGCATTTTTTGTATGTGACTTAACACATCTACTGTATGTGTACCTGCAGCTCTTCTGCTTTTTGGTAAAACATCCACAGGCATTAAAGCATCTTCATTTATAGAGATCCTTCTTGACCTCCTTGTTATAGTATCATTTATAACATCTCTTGGTATTTTATTTTTATCTAAGTATCCAAGTAATCTATTATAATTAATCTTTAGACTTTTAGGGTTACCAACCATTTCACCATCTCTTGTGTTGTTGAGATAGTAACCACCATACTTTTCAGAATAATGTATAATTTTATTTCTAACAAGGTTGGCAATCAAAGCATCTGTAAAAGCCTTTGTCTTTAATGAAAAAGACATATTAAGTTCTTCTTGCACTTGCTTTGCTTGCTCTACCGTAGGAAACTCTTCTGAGTTATTTAATGATTGCCATTTTTCAATTAAACTATCAACAACCATATTGTCTTTAAACTCCTCACTTAAAGACTGATACTCAGGTAAATTTTTATTATAACACTTAGCCATTATTTATTTATTTTAAGTAACACTTTCTCAAGTGCTCTTCATATTGTGATTCTTCTGTGAATGCGCTCTTCTTAAATGATTCTTTAAGAGAATTTAAATCTGATATGTTAACACCATCTTTTTTCATTTTTTGGATTGCTCCAGGTGTTGTTTTTAAATCATCCAGCAATATACTAAAATTATCTGTCAAGCCTAAATTCATAGCTGATAATTCTTCAACATCAAATAAATCTAATTGAGCATTTTCAACCTCACTAGTTTGTTGTGTTGATTGAGTAGATATAAAAGCAGTAAGTTTATCATCCACTTTCTTTGAAACCTCTCCTGGTATATCTGCTTGAGTTAGATCTGCAATATTTTTTCCTTCAACTTCAATACCTTTTTCTGTAGCAGTTCTTGTTAAGTTGTTTAAACTACCAAACTCTGCAATATTATCAGGCATTGTAATGTCATCTGGAATTGTATCCATATTAAAATCAACATCAATTGAATCAAACCTATCAGAAACATACAAGTCTTTTGTTTTAGGTCTTTGGAAGTTATCATTATTAAAGATAAACCCTATTGCATTTTGGTAATAAGAACCTTCTAAATCAAATCTTTCATAAACGCCTTCTGTTAATACTGAACCATCTATGTTATCAACAGGAACTTCTAAATTTTTATTACCCCCTTTAACTAGCATGTAGTATTGTTTTTGAACACCTATTGGGTTTTTAGTTTCTCTAGAAATAAATTTAGGGAAGACTATAGCAGGTAATGCATCTTCCTCTACAGCTCTAGAGACTCTAATTATGTCTTTGTTATCTTTATCAACATTTACTTTGTACCCATTGTCTTCATTAAAAACAAAATAATCAGGTTTTATATTTTTAGAGAATGCAGCAGATCTACCATAATTATTTATAAAATCTTTGCTCATATCTTCTAAGCTTTCACCAAACACCTTTTCAAATTCAACTTGACCTTTGAATGCTTTGAATACTTCTGTACTAGAAGATAGATATTTTTCAAGACCAAATGGAGTGATTGCTTCTAATAGACTACCAGCAGCTAGACTTAAACCATCCTTAGCCATTATATAATGAAGTATGTTAACTGCCTCTTTTCTTGTTTTAATATCACCATATAAAGCTTGAAAACCGTTTTGAATTCTTACCTTCTCATTATCACTGAGCTTTCCAAAACCTCTTGTAGTTGCAATATTCATCCCAGTTTTATTATCTTCTGCATTTACAGTTTTTGTAAATACAAAATAATCTAGGAAATAATTATCTCCAACATTAAAGTTACTTTTAAGATCTTTAATTACGGTAGTAATATTAAAGTCACTGCTTTCACTTGGATACAAAAATTCATTTGATAATGATGCACCAACAAGAGAACCTGCTTCTCTATCAAATAGATCTTTTATGTAAGCTTTTATTGTAAAGTAAGACAATATATCTTTCTGAACTTGTGCTTTTAGTTTAGCACCTTCAGGTCCAAAAGAAACATTAGCATAAGACATTACACCACTAAAAATACGTTTAAAAGCAGGACTTTGAGAAGTGAATACTTCCGGTAAAACATTTCTTTTAAAGTCTTCAAATACTCTTATGTTTTGACCTATGTAATGACGTACAGGTTTATCTTTTGTTAAGTCAGTACTAAATGCATTTCTTAAATCAAATATTAATTCTTTTGTTCTGATCTTATCTTTCATTTCTGAATTAGATGTATATAAGCCAGCTTTTTCTATTGACTCATCTACACTTAACAAAGAAGAAAAATCTTTACCAAAACCTTTATTTAATTGAAATATAGCTTGAAGATTATCAACTTCTTTTGTTAATCTATCCACCTTTAATACTTCAAGAAGTAAACCTAATAAAGCTCCGGGCTTTTCATTACCTTCTATACCTTCACTTAAAGTTTTAGTTGTTACTCTTTCAGGTTTAACACCTCCAGCATTTAAATCTTTAATTATTTCTCTGATCTGACCAACAGGACTCTCAGTTTCTAAAGCTTCTCTTATGGCTTTTACATTTACAAGCATTGTTGCTTGCTCCAAAGGAACACCAAATGAGACCATGCTTAATACATACTTAATACCTTTTTTATTATATCCAAGTTTACTTAATAAGCGTTCTTTAGCATCATCTGTTGCAAGTGTTATTAAGTTGGATAATACATACTGTGTTCTTTGCAACTCACCATTAGAGTCTATTTCATTTACAAATCTATTATAAGATTTCCCATCTACTTGTAATTCAAACCATTCTGAAGAAATATTCATTTCTCTTAAAAAGTTTATAATTGTAGCTGGTGGTACAACACCTCCAATAAGGCCTGAGTTTTCTTTAACATTTTTATGACTATAGAACTGACCAACTAGATTATCAATAGCAATACCCTCATCTTTAGTGTACGTTTTAAGTATACTAAATCTTTCACTTAAATCTTGCCATACTTGTTTAACAGCCTTAATGTCTGCGGGCTGATAAGATAAAGGGACAGAATCATCTTTACTTTCAGTAAGTTTGGTGTTACCAACAAGCGTATACTTTAGATCAACCAGTTTATTAGTGATTGCAGCTTTGTACGGTTCTACACCATTATCCTTAATATAATCTTTATACTCTTTTTGAGTTAAAGGTAAACCTAACATGGTTGCACCATCTATTGCTTCTGGAGTATATCCAAGTTCTAATAGTTCTTTTATCTCAGCTAATGACTTAGTCTTAACCTCAGATGAAAGACCACCATCTTCATACTTTGAATAAGCTTCATTTAAGTTGCTGCCTTTTTCTGACACCTTTTTATTAGTATACTTAATGTAATCAACATATCCTTCTTCTCCCTTTCTGCTACCATATTCAATGAATTTACCGTCTTGGTAATACCATTCTTTAATTGCAGCATATACTTTATCAATATCAAAATCCGCTCCTGATATTTTAATTAAGTCTTCAGGGAATATTGCAGTTGATCCATAATATACAGGTAAGAAATCAACAACCTTTGAAGGGATTGAAGAGTGTTTATCTTGTGTAGGTATCCTAACAGCAAACATTTTAGCTATAGAATCAGGTATATCTTTAATATTTTTATTTTCTAAATGACGCATCACTTCTTCATGATGAGCAGGCATTAGTGTTTCAGCATATCTAACATTAGTTGGCACCCAAGTTGAAGGATCATTTGGATTAACCATATTATATTCTTTCATGTCATAACGCAATCTATCTAAAACAACAATTGGTTTAGAAGGATCAGATTCAAGTTGTTGTTGTGCTGATTGTAAATCTTCAGCATTAGTTATATCTAATAACTTTTGACCATTATATTGGTTAGAGTTTTTTCTTCTAATAACTCTTTGTTTATCTGGTCTACCCGTCTCATCAAATGAATATATCTCTCTAATAACTGGAACACCAAAGTCAGACATCAATGCTAAAGTAACACCTGGTACTTTTTGAGACAATACTTTTTTACTAAAGTATGCCATAAAGAACTGTTCAAACTTCTGACTGATTATAGGATTATTTAATTCATATTTAGGTTTACCATCTTCTTCTGTAAAGAATTCTATTTCTTTACTACTTGCCGCAGATGATTTTAAGTTAGCCTGAGCTGTTTTAATAAAAGAATATAAATTAGGCTCAATATTCATTTGCTCTAATACTTCTTCATCTAAGTGAGGTATTAAATCAAATATTAAATTCTTTTTACCAATATATTCAAAATCCAATCCTGCAGCTGTAAGCTTATGATATTCACTTACAACATCAGCCATTGGCAGTTCAACACCATCAATAACAACTTTAAAGTCTTTATCATTTATATCTTGTTCAGAAGATATAATTGTTTTAATTTGACTAGGATCTGTTATTAAAAGTTTGTTTGAAGGGTTTACCATTTGTCTACCAAAATCTTTGGCGTCTAACAAGGTAACATGCTCTTCATTTAAAACCATTGTTTCAGCAGTCATGCTTTCATTGTCAATGACATTTTGCTTTAACATTTTAACAGCTGACTCAGGAGCACCTATAGCAATCTTATCACCATTTTGAGACTCCCACCTTTCCATGTTTTCACGTAAGTTGTGCAACCTTTCCATTCCTACTTTAGCTACCCACGCACCTTCTTCATTTTGATAAGAGGTAAGTTCTTTTGTTAAGACAACTGTAGATGTTTTGATAAATGTTTGACCATTACCAAAAACATATTTTTTAGAATTTAATGGAGCATGCTTAGAGAATTTTTTTAAGTAATTATTAAACCACTCATTATCCACACTTTCCCCAGCTTCAATTTTATCATACATTTTAGCTAAGTCACTATTTAAGCTACCTAAACCAAATGCAGAATAACGTGCACCTTTGATTGTTTGATATGATTGTGCATCAGCTTTATCACCACCATCTTCTGTTGAAGGATCTGTGAATGTAAACAATCCAATAGATTTATCACCAAGTGTATGAGATATACCAAAAGAATCATCCTTTGGTAAGAAATCAAAAGCAATAGAATCATGAGCTGCGTTTTGCATCTTAGCTCTTTTTATTGGATCTACTACAGCATCTTTAAATAGTTTAGCTTCTTCACCCAATATTAGTTCATTGATTGCCATTGTATTCAACCAGTTGCTAATAAAGATCTGAGCAAGGTTTGCTTTTTCATTCTTTCTAAATACATTAAGCTTTTCCATACTGTTTGAAGCTGCTTCTGTATCTGGGAATATACCTTTTGCGTGTTGTGATATACCTTGTAATTTTCCAGATGCTAGATCTTGGAACTCTTTTATATAATCTTTTAATTTATTATTAAGCTCTGTCTTGTATTCTTTGCTAAATACGTCATCAAAGTTTTTACCTTCAGCTGCTGCTTTAATTAATTCATTCTGAGTTTCTTCACTTATAAGTTCAGCACCCTTAAAGAATTTAAATCCACGTCCATTCTTACTATCATTATAACCTTTTATGTTACCAGGTCCATTTAAATCATATTCTTGATTATTTTTCTGAATAACATTATATTCTGTTTTAAGTCTGTTAACAAACTGATCAAATGCTTCAGGTGTCAATACAACATCTTTACCATCTGAACTTAACTTAACACTTTTTATAATAGGTAGTCTTGTACTATCACCTGTGTTAGATGATTCAATTATTCTTATAAATACTGGTGCTAATGCAACATTAGCTGCAGTTTCTACTTTGTTTGATTTTGTATTAAACCCTTCAAAGTAATTATTTATAAGGTTAGTTACAAACTCAACAGAAGTAAACTTACCATACTTCTTACCTTGTATAGATCTTCTTGATAAGTCATCAGCATCTTGGAGATCCATTGACTCCATGTTTTCTGCAAGCATGTTTGAACCAGCCGTTCTAATTAACTGAAGTTGTTTGGATGCTGACAATTCTAAGAAAGCTTCTGAATTAAGTAAAGTATTATCAGGGAACTCTGATTGAAGTTTTCTAATAACCTCTTGATCAGATAACTGAATCATTCTTCTTGAATGTAGAGTTTGATTTTGATGTGCATATATTAGATTTCTTTCAGGATCTTCAAACACAGTATTACCAACCGTCTCATCAAACTCTGCATTTCCTAATGCTATTTGTTTCAGCCTAGAGCTAATACCTTTTTCGGCATCATCAATAAATAAATTCTCAGGTAGTGGTTTTGCTGTTTCTTTATCCTTACCTGTTAATTTGTTATTAATTAAAACTAAATCTTCTTTAGTAAGCAACCTTGCATTTCTACCAATATCTTTTAGTGTTTCTTGATACTTAGTTAATTTACCAGATATAGCATTAGCTATACTAATTTCTATATAAAGAGGACTGAGTTTTATACCTAACTGATCATTAATAAGTTTAGAATACATTAAAGATTTAGCTCCTAGTTCTTTATTTGTAATTCTAGTTCTCTTCTCAGAGAAATTAGTCAAGTCTTTTAAAAGCATGTTTACACCAGAAACTGCTTCTCTTATACTAGCATTATCATTTCTAAATATTTCAAACTTATCATTAAATAACTTTTTCCAATAATCTATTTGAGCATTAGCAGCATCCCTATTGGAAGCTGATATAATTCTAACTTTACCTGTGTTAGGGTCAGTTAATTGGAAAATGTAATCAAATCTAGCATTCTTAAATGTTGTCATAAATTGATTAAACAACATTGAGTTATCTATTGTATTTGGTATCTGACCTGTTTCTTGAAATTCATTTATATCAATACCTGTTACTCTAAATAATTCATCTATTACAGCAGCCGTGTTTTCATTTCTACGTGAGAAGTAATACATCTTCTCTAACATTTTTGCATCACTGGTTTCATTCATACCAGCTAACATTAGACCGTTATAAACATCTACATGATTTACAGGAACTCTTATTGGTGTACCATCCATCAATTCAACGTTACCAAACATATCTTTAGATTGTATGGATACACCTGCTATAAAGGTTCTTACTTCTTTTGTAGCTGAGTTATAACCACCGGTCTGATTAGCATCTTTAGTATAGTCACCAACCTTTCTTGATCCATAGTCATCCTCATCTTCTTCAAGCTGCTCATCCATCTCATCAAACTTGAGATTTAAAATATCAAGATATTGAACAACAGATTCTTTGACAGCTTTACCATCTTGAAGATTAAGTGCTTCATTTAGTTGTTCAACAGTATCTAATTCAACGTCAGAAAGACTTGCATAGATATCTCTCTCTGAATCATAAAGATCTGCAAAATCAATAATGATAGTATCTAATAACTCTTCATCTTGCAACTCACTATAATCTGATTGACCTCTTTTTAAAACAAATATCTGTCCAATCATTCTTGTAAGAATATCTGCTTTTGAAGGATCTAAATATTTAGCTGATTTTAATTTATTACCTCTTATAATTTTATAAGGTATTGCTTTAAATGCATCTAGGGCTACACCAGACTCTAAAGATCTTGTGTATTGATTATCTAATATTTGACCACCTCTGTATTTACCTGCATCAATTCTTTCATAAAATAAATCAAGTTCATTTTTTCTGAATGATTTTAAAACAGACTTAATCCACTCAACAACACGGTTAAAGAAACTCTTAATTGCTGAGCTAGTTTTAGTACTTCTTGGGTTTGTTTTAAAAGCTTGGAATTGATCTGCCATATACTCTTCCAAGTATTCACGTTCTAAAGCTTGTTTAGATAGTGCTCTATACTTTGGATGTCTATTTGCAAATCTGCTAATGTCTTCTTGTAAAGCTTCAGTTGTTTTAAACTTCTTTCTTACTTCATCTTTAGCAAGTTTTAATAATCCGTTTTGCTCTTCAGTTGTAAGTAACATTCTAAATATAGCATGGAAAGATTCATGATAACCTATACCATTAGACGGACCCGTATAAATAGTACCTTCTATATTAAGACCACCAGCAATATTTCTCAAAGCCATTGTAAACTGACCTACAGTTGTACCTGTACTTTTAAGACGTGACTTAATCTCAGATAAATCTTTGATCTTAATAAAATCAGGTAAGTTCTGAGCTGCCCATTCTAAGAACTCATCTATAGACTCTTCTTTCTGTAAAGACTCAGAAGGATCTAATATCTTAAATGCACTCTCATCAGTACTTCTTCTTTCTAGTTCATCCAGTTGATCCATCAAGCTGACATACAACTCAGAATTTTTTCTAAGAGTTGCTTGATGTTGACCGGTTCTTTTAGCTTCAGCAGCTATACGTCTCTTCTCTTTTTTTATTGCAGCTTCTACTTCAGCTATTTCTTCCTCTAAAGATTTAGATTCTTCAACAGGTTTTTGATATGATTTACTCATGATAAGCAATTCAAGCTCATCACTATTCATTTTTAATATCTCTTGTTCTCTAGCATCTAATGAGTCTCTACCTTCTTGGACTACTTTATTTACAATAGCAACTTTTATTGATCTAGGTAGATCTTTAAAGTCATTACTTTTAAATTCATTATAACGCTCATCACTCATTTCTTGCAAGCTGTTATCTTCTTGTAATAACTCTTCTGCACGTTTTTGCTCTAATATTTTATTAATCTCCGCTACCTTATCTTGGAATATAGCCTTCTCTTCTATTGTAAGAGAGTTAGGGTTATTAACATATTTGTTTGCTATCCTTTCTAAAGTTTCTTGTGATACAATACCTTTAGCAACAGACTGAGTATATTCATCAGACTGTGTGTTAACTGGTTTTGATGGTTGTACCATTTCAAGACCCTTAACCATTTCATCAGTTGTATCAAGCTTTACTCTAACACCTTTAAGAACACGTGGATCTAAGTTTGTTTTGGTGCTACTAAGCATTTGTTGTAAAGATGCCGATAATGGGAAAGTTTCTCTTATATTATTGTCCCCAAAGCTAAATGGATATTCAACTGTTTTATTAAACTTTATAATCTTTTCATTTTTATTAAGCAATGAATATAAAGTTAAAATGTCATCAGGGTTTAATCCATCTAGTTCAGATGCTTTAAAACTTTCACTTACTGTAAAACCTGTTTCATCTACTTTAAATCTTAAATAAATATCTCCTTTTGATGAAACGTTTAAATCTAAATATGATTTTACTGATGGATTAGTTGCACTGAAAAATTTATTATTAAATTGCTTATTCCAATCAAGTAAAGACATGCTCTTTTTTGTAGCACCAACCTTAGTAGTTGTTTGTTGTGGACCACTTTTAGAATCTCTAACTTCTTTAGCTTTTTCTATAAGTTCAGTAAATAATTCATTACGTTCATCTACTTCTAATTTTCTAGGTTTTAATCTAGCTAATACAATTTTACGCGTAAGCGGATCTTTTATAATACCAACATACCCACCTTTTGACAAAGCTTTTCTAAACATGTTAGACCCTTCTTTGGATTTACTATCAGATGCAGGTGTTGATTCAAGATCTTTAATAAGCTTCTGTATAAAAGCTTCATTCTCTTTAGGATCTTCAATATCTGTTTCAAATCTTTCTCCTACTGTGTCTACGTTTCTTGTATTAACTATTACAACCTTATGTCCATCATATGTATTCTGTGCTAGATCATCATATGAGTTATCATAGTTTTCTGTATCCTCATACTGACCACCTGTTACTTTAACTGAGAAACCTAGTTCTTCTAAGTCTGCTATAGTAATAGCAGCATTAGTTTTGTCTTTCATGAACTCATCAATCTTCAAAGTAAAGTAGTCTTGCTTAAGCATTTCATTTCTTAATTCAGAAACGCTTACACCTGTAGGTGTTATATACCTATCAATTACTTTATCTTCAAGCTGGCTAATCTTTACAATTTCTTTTGGATTACCGTTTTTAGTAAATCTAAAATGATCATTTCTTATAAAACCAATAGAACCATCCCAATTTTGAGGATAGTCAAAACCATCCATATTTTTAGCAATCTCTTCTCTTAATACTTCAGGTATAAATACTTCTATTGAATATTTATCACCTCTAACAATAAGCTTGTTTTCAGTTGTATCATCACCAGCTCTAAGAAAATTAGATGATTGATTTGGATTTGGTCTTATTCTTATTTCTAAAGCAGAGATTTGCTCAGGAGATAATAAAGACAAAACCTTATTAAGTCTTAGAGCTGAATCTGCATCAACTGCACCAAATGATTTAGGATATAAACCATTTACTTCACCTGGTAATAATTTTACAGCATCTGTTGAAAGCTTAACACCTTCAAATGTTTCTTCAACCTTTGTATATATGTCTGAGAATCCTGCTTCTTCAACTGTAAAAGATGCAAGCGTTTTATCGTTGCCCTCAAGATCTTTTTTATCTAAAGCAATTAATTCAAGCTTTGCTGCATTTTTAGCAGAAGTTGAAGTACCAAGAACTACAAATTTATTTCCATCTACATCTTCTACAACATCTAAATTTACTAGCGTTGTACCATCAAAGTTAAATGGTGTTGTGTCAGGCATTAGTTTCTTTAATTCATCAAAAGCTTCAACAGCCTCATCAAAATTTGTAAATGCTGCCTTGTCTAATCCAGCCAATTCCAAAAGATCTCCGGATAAAGTATCACCGTTATTATCAGTTAGAACATATATTGTTTCTCTCAACTCAGAAGCATCTTCATTATCAATAGAATCAATACTAGCTATTTCTTTTTTAAGAATATTTACACCAGGTCCTTTATCAGCCCATTCCATTAAAGGATCATTCTCAACAACTGAGTCTAATCCTTCATTAGTCTCATTTCTTTCTATATCAGCTGCTTTTAATCCAGCAAATTCAAGGGATCTGTATACAAAAGTATCATCCTTTTGATCAAGAATCCATTGTTGAAAGCCTTCTTCACTTTTAGTAATATTGTTTTTAGCTTGCTCTGATAAAGCTTTATTGCTTTCTGAGGCTAGCCATATACCTTTAATTTTTTCTAACCCTGCAACAGCGTTAGTTCCTTCTTTTGTATTAATCCAATCTGCTTTGCTAAGTATTGTTTTTTTACCTAACTGTTGTTTTTGTTTATACTTTAAATATAAATCATCCAATAACAATTTTGAAAAAGGAGATTCATTTTCTTTTAAAATATCAACACCCTCTTCAACATTTGCAATAGGACTATCAGAAGTTAATTTTAAATATTCATTTAACTCTGATGTTTTATTTGAACTTGTATCTTTCTGATTAACATCTGTTTTTTCTTCTTCAGCTTTTTTATCAGCATTTTCAGTTTCAAACTTTACTCTATTGTAATTATCAATAAGTGTTTGTATTTTCTGATAAAGTTCATTGTTATTAGATTTAAAAACTTTACCAGCTTCAGTATAAAAATCTGTTAATACAGATGTATCACCAGTCTCCATAAATTTAATGGACTGTTCTGTATCTGCATACACACCTCCGTTTTTATTTTCACTACCTATACCAGCTAGAGCTTCAAGTAAAGAAACTCTTTCTTGATTTTGAATACCTTTTATGACACTCTTCTTAAAATCAGCTTTAATATTATTAAAACGTGTTAAGAATATTTCACTAAGTCTATCTGACATTTCAGTAAACTTAACATTATCACTAAACATAGAAACACTACGGGCATATACTTGAGCTCTCTTGTCTAAATAACTGTGATCTACTAACTGCTTTACCAAGTATGATAACTTAGCATCATCAATCATTGCACCTTTTGATACAGCCTCAATATATGATTTAAGTGGAGTTTTTAAATTTTCCATCTTATCTCTATCATATACATCTGAGTCTTTATCATATATACCTTCTAGAGTTGTTAAGTAACCAGCTAGAGCTACTAGTTTATCTTCCTTATCAGTAAGAATTTTTTTATCTACATTTTCAGAATCCTTTAAAACTCTTATCTCATCTGACAATAAAGCTATTTCTCTTTGTATAGAATCAACAGCTAACAATGGTGTAAGGTCATTAACATCAGTACTACCTTCAACTGTTGAAAGTTTTAATGCTTGTTCAATAGCATCTCTTCTGTTTGCTGCAGATTTAAAAGATTCTTTACTAACTAGATAAAGCAAACGTCCGTGTTCTACAGCACTGTATTTTGCCAACTCTGCATTAAATTCCTTTGTACCTTTATCAAATCTTTTAAAAGCATAAGGGTTTTGTATAACATCAAAAGATGCATCATAATCTTTTTTAAAGTCTTTAACTCTATCAATTGATTTACCAATACGTTCTTTAAACTTACCAGACTCTATATCTTCTTTTTGATTAGGGTATGCTTCTATTAAAGCTTCATCTGATAATTTTTGTAAGTCTTCTAACTGCTCAATATATAAACCTTCAGTTCCATTAGTAACCATGTGATGAGCATTCATAATAAAGGAATCATCCTTACTATCTCTCATACCCAACTCATCATCTTCAAACATGTGCTTATCACCGTCATCTTCAGATTGCTTTTGAGCAAAAAAGTTTAGTTTAGAAGAGCTCATAAAGTTTTGAGGATCTTTAGCTACTTCTTCAGCTATATTATTAACCTCATCTACAAAAGCATCTCTTTGTTTTTTATACTCTTCATATTGTTTAGGATCTCTTTTTTGTTGTATGTAATCAGGTAATACTTCAAAGAATAATCTTTGAGGTCCTTGAACCAAACCACCCATTAAAAATCCAGACAAGAAAGTTTCAAAACCTTGACCTGTCATTTGACTATTAAAGCCTGATTGAAAAGCTGCTTTTTGAAGATCGTGCCTGTTTGCATTTGGGTTTTCTAATAATGATGAATGATAATCAACAAGTCCTTGAGATACACCTTCTTGAAAAAGTTCCTGAAAACCTTCTCCCAATCCACCAGCTGAATATCTAAGTATCCCACCTGCTGTATGTTTGATACTACCTTTAACACCTAAAGCTTTTAACTGATTCCAACCAATTAATTTACCAAATATTGTTTTATTAGATGTTTCTTGAAATAATTTACCTGCTGTTTTTCCAGCAGCTCTATTCTTAACAAAGTTCTCTACTGTCGTCCTTCTAACAATATTTTTAGAATTACCAAGTTTATTAAATATTCTTCTCAGTTGTGGAGAAAATCCACCAAGTGCTTTACCTAATGCTATTTTATTAGTTACAAAAATTACAGGAGCATTAAACAAAGCAGCATTTGTAGCCGCCTTTAATGCTTCTTCATTAATTTCACTTAATTGATCTGGTGTTAATTGAGCACCTCCGTTTTCACGCATCACTCTTTCAACATTTCTACCAAACATATCTTGATATACAAAACCTCCTTCAAGTTTTGATTCGCTTATTGTAAGGTTTAATGCTCTAACATCTCTATAAAAACCACCAAACCCTTTTGCTGTTTTAGCTAAATTACTTAAACCTTTTGCCGCGCTCTCTGTTGATTTAAAAGATTTTAATGTAGCTCTTAATTCTGGTGTAAAGAAATCACCTGCGAGTTTACCACCCGTTTTAGCCACGCTCCAAAAATCTTTTGCTTTATCTGCTGTTCTAAGTGTAGCTAAAACATCCTTACCAAGCCTCATTGTTCTTGTAACATCAAAAAGGTTACCAACGCTTTTAACAGTCTTGACAAAGTTTTTACCCGTTCTTGCTAAAAACACAGGTGCCGCACCACCTTCAGTAAGTGCTGTTGCACCAGCTAATGCTAACTCTTCAGCTAAAATCTCACTAATTGTACCTAAAGTCTGAGCTACGTTTAAATTAAGATTTATCAAAAAACCTACACCACCTCTTGTACTTGCTCCTAATCTATTTGCTTCAGACATAGCTGCAGCACCTTCTAAATCTGCAGATGTCCAATAACTTTCATCACCTGAAAAAAGATCACCCCAAGATCTAAATGCACTTCCAAAACCACTAGAAAAATTAGTCAACCAAGGCATTACTGATCTTTTATAATCATCCCATCCTGTTGTGTTTGCATTATAATAAGATTCCATATCCATATCAGGTCTCCAACCTAATTTTTCAAAAGCACCCATTCTTGCATACCTATCATAACCGGAAGATTTAATTCCAGATATAATAGGGTCTTGTATTTTCATTTGCTGTTCACCTCCTAGAAAAGGAGTTGGAGCATTAAAAACTTTTTTAAATGATTCAAAATTATCAAACCCAGGTTTTGGTGAGTTATGTCTTGACATAGGTAAATCAAGAGGTATAGCAAACTGATTCATCTTTGGTGCCAAAGATTCTAAATCTTTCATGTAATCACCCATATCTTGAACGCTTTCAACGTCAAAGTCTAAGTCAAACATTTCATCAATTGGTTTAAACTGAAAATCATCTGGTTGATACATAGGATCAGTTTGGATATTTGAATCTTGCATGTTGATTATTTTATTTTAGTATGTTATTGTGCTGCCTTGTTTTTTTTCTTCCAAGCTTGCTCTGTTTCAATATTTCTTCTAAACTCTTCCATCATTATCATTTGATAATGATTTACAAAGTTATCAATATTATGCTTACCTGCAGGTCCATTTTCATCTTGAACTAAAATAGGATCTTGTATACCTGCTGAATTAAACAAACCTGTCTTTGGATCTAGCTGCATCATTTCCATTGCAACATAATAATTGTTATTATTTTTAAAGACTTTAAAAGACCCAGCTTTTTCAGAAAATGCATCATAGTTATAAACTTTATCTTCTGATAAATCAATGGCTGTTTGAATAGCTGACACATTATACTGACCAGCTCTTTTTGGATTCATGTCTTGTTCTGATGGTACTAATACTTTAATACTTGTGTATTCGGGTATTTGTGTAGGATTTAACATTGCTGTGTTTTTACCACCACCTGTACCTTTTGTTGCACCGGAAAATTCTTTAATATAATCATAATCAGTTTTAAGAGTATATGATGCAAATGATTTACCATCTATTGTTTCAACGGGATTATATTCTATTTGATATGATAGTTTCTTTGAAGCTGCTGATTTTGGATTAAGCATTGCCTGTCTACTATCTCTTATTATTTCATCAACAATAAATTTAGCATTTGCATTGTTTTCAACTTCAGTTGCAGATTGAGTCATAACAACTTTATCCGCTGACATATCATACTGTCTCTTAAAATTAAAAATCATTTCTTGAGCCTTTTTATCCTTAGCTATAGTACTAACACTAAATGTGGCACCATATCCTTGATAAGTAAACAAATTACTTTCATTCATTTCTTCTAAAGGAACACCTCTAAAAACAGCTTCTGCTGAAAATGGTTGGAATGTTCTTGACCCACCCATTTCATTCATATTTAAAGTACCATTTATAGATTGATTTAATAAACCATATTGTACTTTATAAGCTTCTTCAGCATCTTCCTTTGCTCTTTTTTCTACAAATATTGTATTTCCAAATAATTCATCTGTCTTTTTACCAAGATAATTAGCTATTCCTGGAAACATGCTTATTTCAATAAGATCTTTACTACCATCGTCATTCCTACCATTTCTACCTTCTATGTAGTCTTTACCTTTTATTACACCTTTTTTTGCTCTCTCTACATATTCAGCAATAAAATCATCTTTGGATAAAAGAGCTCTTTGAGTGTCATCATTTTTACTTGTGATAACAAGCTCAGGCATATTAGCTTCAAGTTGTCTTTTTAATTCTGCACCTTGTTTTGTAGTACCTACTTTTAATAAATCATAATTTTTACCAAGAACTGTATTTAAACTTTTTTCATAAGCAATAGATTTACTTTGTCTTCCTTGTATTGTATTATACATACTGTAAGCTTCAACCAGTTGAGGACTTTCTAAAGCTTTAGGATTATTAGTGGGTAGTTTATTTGTAAGAGTCTTTACAGCATTATCATAATTTAAATCAACTAAGTTTTCATTTCCTTCTTCTGATAGTTTAGCTTTTATTTGATCATAAGATCCTTTAAATGTGCTACCATCATTGAGTTTAATCTCCATACTATTATAGTTAGTATTTTGAAGACTTCCACCCATCTTACTAAGTTGATCTATTTTAAGTATAAAGTCAGTTTTACTTTGATTAGTTTCTTGTGCATAAGCTGCTGCTCTCTGAGCATTATCAGCCATTGCATCTTCAACCTCTCTAACCTCAGTTGAATTTTTTGTTATACCTGTTGTTGAACCACCAAACAAAGCATCAACTAAATTACCATCAGCTGTTGATTGCAATGTTGGATCTAATTTTGCCTTTAATTCTATTTCTTTTTTTCTATTAATGTGCTGTTGCTCAATTTTAGCCATGCTATATTTATGCTGAACCTCTAATTTTTTATAAGGGTTAGCCGTAATAGTTCTGGAATAATCTTTCATACTATGAGCTTTAGCCGCTCCTAAGATATCAGAGCTAAGGTTATAGTTCATCAAAAGATTAAAGGCTTTATTTAAAAGCTCAGGATCCTCATCAATATTTATATTATCAACTCTTTGTAGAGTTTCTTCATTTCTTTCAAGAGCACCTCTGCTTTTGTCATACTGCTCAATAGCTTCAAGCATTGCTTTAGCTTCAGGGCTGTTTGGTGTAATACCTGATGTTCTTTCATATTCTTCCCAATTCTCTTTAGCTTTTAAAGCTTCATCAAATTGTTGTTTGATAATCTCATTGGCAGTAGCATTTCTTTGAGCAAGATCACTTAACTTATCTTTTGCCCATGCAGTCTGTCCCTCTAACACAGTAGAGTATAAACCGTTGTCTAAACCTTTTTGAGCAAAGTTTCTAGAATCAACATAACCACTTGCTCTGTAGGCATCCATTACTCTTGGATCCTCCATTAAAGTTTTTTGTAAAAAATTATATGCACCGGGTACTTGTTGTTTACCATTCTTCTCTCTAATAACCCAATGACCTGTTGGATCTGGAATATCAATTTCCACATCTCCAAATCCAGCATCTTTTAAAAGTTTAGTAGACATTGAATATAAATCAACGTTTTCTATATATGTTGGTAGACCTTGCTTTAAAGCTGCATCTCTATCAGCAGTTTTAAAATCTTCCATTTGATAGTTCAAGTATTGCATACCTGTAGACCAATATTTTTTTCTTTGTTCTACATTATCAGAATCTTTAAATGTCAACGCACGTTGTGCATTTTGTTTATACTGTCTTGTATAAACAAGATCTTTTACAATAAGATCATCCTCATAAAAAGGTTTAAAAACGCTCTTAGCTGAATCAACATTTTGACGTAGAGAAAGATCCATGCCTGAAATTTGTTGAATCTTTGGTGCAAGTTGATTTGCATACTGATCCCTCATCCCAATTGTATCTTCTCTTGATAAATCTGCATATACAACCTTACCATATAAATCACTTAATTGTTTATAGTTGGTATCATAGCGATCCTGTCTTGTATCCAGTACAGAAGACAAAAACTTATAGTCTGGTGTAAATGGTTGAATCTCTCTTGAATATGTCTTACTTCCTGGTACGTATGTTGCCATAATACTAAATTACTAAAATTTTATAAGTTTTAAAAACTTTTTCAATACACTTTTTGAGTTTAATAACCCGTTTTACCTGTATAAAAAGGAACAACATATTTTTTTATTTCTTTTCCTTTCTTTCCAGTTGTTCCTGGATAACCTGCAGGCATGCCTGTTTCACGTATCATCCTTAATGCATCCGCATATGGATCAGCCCCATAAGATGGAGCACCTTTTGTAGGAGCAGTTTTAGAACCAGAACCCATTATGGTTTTAATATCTTCTTCACTAAAACCGTCTTTTTGTAGTTGTGAATAAGCGTTAGCTCTATCTGTATAACTACCATAGTTGTTAGTATTAGCTGCTGATTTATTAGCAACTATTGCAGGTAAATTATCAGCCACATCTATCATACCACCAGTTGTTGGATCTATATTAAAATATGGATATAAAGTATTTAAGTTTGCTGTGTTTGCTCTATTGGTTATAGCCGTATTCATCAAACCTGTATACTGCTCCCTATCAAGATTTTTTTCATCCATATAGTTTTGCAATGTCAACTGCGTATCATCATACAATTTAACATCCCTACGGTTTTGTTCCATTTTAGCTCCTGCTTCCAATTGAGCATTTACTGCTAAACCTCTATTAACAGTACCTATATTTCTTTGATGAACTTGAGCAAAAGTATTTGCGTTTTGTGCAAATGCTTTACCTTGAGCTTGAGATGCTCTAGCATTAAATGATTGAGGATTACCATATGACGCAGCACCTTGAGTTATAATATTTAACTGTTCATTTACATCAGCAAGTTGTCTTGTAGGTTCTTCTAAAACATAATCAGTTTTAGGTATTTCTACAGCAGGTTGCCATGGTAAAAACATCTCCCTATCTCTCATTGCAATTGCAGCAAGATTATTTAAATCCTGTGTCCAGTATTCAGGGCTTAAAGGTGTTAGACTTTTAACGTCAGGAATATCAAATTCTTTTTTCTTTTCCTCTTTTTCTTTCTTTGGTTCTGGTTTTTTTGATTCCTTTACCTGTAATGTTTGATTCAAGGTGTTGTTACCGTAAAATCCTTCAGCTTTAGAAATTGTTTTATTATCTGCCCAGTTACCTTTTTGATCAGGTCCGCTAGCAACATAATTTAAATTAGGGTTGTCACTTTCATTATCTGCTAAAGTAACAGCTTGAAAGAATAACTGATTCATTTTAGTTGTAGCGTCATCTATTTGATAAGCTTCATATTGATCAGGATATAATTCAGCAGTTCTATTAAACAACTTCTGAGTATTTTCATTCTTCTTTACATCAGCTGCCTTATCACTACCTTTATCTAATTGGGTTGCATACCTGTATTCATCAGGAACTAAATCTTGAATCTTATAATTATTTTCTTGATACTTCAAAAAGTTTTGCATTGCAACATCTTTTGTTGGTATCTGATCTTCAGCTATTCCTTGAGCAAGTGCATTTGCTTTAAACGCAGCATAAGCTCTATCAGTTGTTGCTTTCCATTCAGGGGAATCAGAAGTAAATAAACGCTCTAGTTCTTGATACTGTTTGTATCCAGAACCTAAAGATCTACCACCTTTAAACCCATCTAGATCTATTCTTCTTCCACCTATCTGTGCACCTGTAGTTCTAAGTTCTGTATTAGTATCGCTTTGAGTATTTGTATTAGTATTTGTATTAGTGTTTTGATTTGCTGCATCTTGATTAACACTTGTTATACCAAAGTCTGTAAGATCAGGTTCATCTTGCTTTATAGCAGTATTTCCAAAATATTTTTCTTCAAAAGCTTTATTTTTTTCTTCATCTTTTTCAAACTGGTCTTTCGCGTCTTTAAAATCAAACACACGTGGTTGAAATACTCTGGTATTATCTTGCGCTACTGTAGGTGGTATAAAATCATACTTAAATTCATAATCATTTTTACCATCTTGAGCCTTTGGTAATTCACTACCATATTTAGCCATAGGCATTTGTTGCTGTTGTCCAGCTTGTGCCATCATCTGCTGAAGAGCTGCCATTTTTGCTTGTTCTTCAGGAGGTAAAGATTGTAACATTCTTTGTGCCGCTTGCTCTGCAGTTATATTCTCAACCTTTTGAGTAAACTCTATAGGATCAATACCCATACCTATCAAATACGGATGAGATGCAAGTGGTACTCCATCTTCAAAATTCTTTTTTGATTCTTGAGCAAAAGCCAACTTAGATAATTTATTTTGATTTTTATCAATCATTAGTTCAGCACTCTTAAATTTTATAGGATCTATATCCTCAGAGTCCATTGCACCAATAAATTCATTAAGTTGATATTTTTTTGATATCTGTGCTGGAGTCATTTTCTTTTTTGATTCTATACCAAATTCTGCAAGCTCTCTTCTATTAAGCTTCATCTTTTGTGTATCAGAAAAAACAAATGACTGTTCTGGTAAGAACATAGGAACACCACCACTTCCATGTCTAGGACCAGTTATATTATATAAACCAAATTGACCATCATCATTAAGATCAGTAAGAACTGTTTCTCCACCTTCAGCTTCAATATTAGCCATATCTCTAGGTACTGAAGAAAGTGAATATCTTATTGATTTACCATCTTCATCATTAAATTGCTTGGGTGTAAGATTATTTGTAACAAGACCGTAACCAGATTGATCACCTGTGGTTGCACCACCTTGCTGCATTGTCTTTACAACCTTACCTTTTTTTAATTCAAAACCTTCAGGTAATTTATTTATTTTAATTTTTGCCATGATTATAATATTTCTATATCTGCACCTGCAGCTATTAATGCTGCTAGCGTATCATTATCTATTTCTATTTCACCACCACCTTGCATTTCATCTTGATGTAAAAAACCTAATTTAGCAAATCTATTATGATCTGCTTCTACATTAGCTTTATAACCTTTTCCTGATACAGGATCAAACATCATATGAGGTTGAAACTCACCTCCTGATTTATATAGTTCTTTACCATACATTGCTTGAGCATAGTAATCAACAAGATTATCTGGTTCAGCTAAACCTGAATTTGCATCAAAAGTACCTCTTTTATTTACAGGATTTTCTGTTGCTAAATAAATATTATCTGCAGCTGTTGAATTTCTTAACTTATTTCTGTAATCATCAAACTCTTTTTGTTGGAATATTTCATTAGCTAAGTTTGCTCCTTTAACAGCAAAATCTGAGACATCACCAAAAGCCCTCATTGCTGGGTTCTCTTTAATAAATGTTTCAGCTTGATTAATTGCATTACCTATTGTTCTTTTTCTTGCAACTTTAGGTCCTGCATTTTCAATAATATCTGTTTCAGTATCAGTATCAGTTTCAATATTATTAATGCTAGGTGTAGTTAAACCAAAATCTTCTTGAGTTTGTTTTTCAAAAGGTGTAGGACCTAAATTAGATTGTTTCTGTTGTAACTGAGCATCTGCTACTATTTGAGTATCTCTAGCATAATTACTTTGTCCTTGATTTTGCAAATATTCATTCATGTCAGGTAGTGAATATTGATTTACAAAAGTAGAAAGGCTATTCATATCCGGAATTCCTAATTGAGCTTTTGGTAAATCACCTCCGTATTTAAACTCGGTATTATCATATATTTCTTTAGCTTCAGCTTGACTTTTATCCATTAAAGATTGTGAGTTTTTAACATACCATTCTTGAAAGTCTGGTATATTAGCAACCATTGGTTTATCAGAATTTGGTATTGTTAAAATACTTCTTTGATTAGAATTAACCGGAGCTTTAGATTCTTCAATTTGAGGTGTAGGTGTAGCATTAGGTGTTAACCTTTGAATACCCAACATTATATCTCTAAAAGAATCTTGCTGTGCTTTACGCTGTCTGCCTGTAAGGTTTGCTTGTGTTCCAGGACTATATGATCCAAAGCTTCCTTCTTCATTCATAAACATCCCCCTACCTTTATCATACTGCATTCCTTCCAGTAACATCTCTTTATCTTCTTTACTGTAGTCAGATATGTTATTAATAAAGTCTTGTAATGCTATTGTGTTTTTGTTTTGATTTTTACCAAATGTTTTAGCTTGATTTTCTGAAAAAGCAAGAGCTCCTGTATATTTATTTGATTCTGGATCAAAGTTAAGTCTGCTATACTTTGCAACATCTGAGGCTATTTCTTCATTAGTTCTAAGTTTACCTTTATCTAAATCTTCAGCTGTAACTATATAATCATTAGGATTGTTAGAACCAAAATCTACTTCATAAGATTTATTATCAAGTTGTTTTTGTTTATATCTAGCATTTTTAGCTTTCCAATCTTTAAAAGTGCCATCCATTAAACCGTCACCATCTTTATCAGATGTTCCAAAAAATTTACCAGCAGCATCATCTAATAAAAATGCAGCACCTAATACATTCCCTTTAGCAGGAACAGGAGGCATATAAATAGGACGCTCATCTTGTGTAGTTGGTGATAAATAACCTGAAGAAACATTACCACCATATTGCATTGGAGGTTGCTCTTCATTTTGTGGTTGCATCATTGAAGGTTCAACTGGTGAAGGTTGTTGAGGTTGTTGTTGAGCTTGCTCTTCTTGAGCCATCATTATCTCAACATTTTGTAGTAACTCACCAAATAATGAAGGATCTAAGCCTGCTGATTCAAAAGCCAATGTAAGCTGATCTACAGGAATACCTTGTAGTAAAAAAGTTTTTAATATTTCTTCTGGAGATCCGCCGCTTTCTATATTATTTTTTATAACATCTGAAAGCTCACTAACTACAGGATTTATAGAATCCTTAGCTACTGAACCTCCTTCTTGATATAAACTTTTTTTGTTTGCTTTCATTGATAATATTATATATAACTAATATACAAAATATTGACGAGATTGCCTAATCATTACCTGCATTCATTAATACACTTAAAATATAGTTTGGAACAGTTGTTCCAGCTTTCTTTGCATCTTTATAATGTACTCTATTAAGTTTGTCATATATTTTTTGTGCTTCTTTTTCTTTTGGTGTATTATCATATATCCCATTTACATAATTGTTAAATACTTGATATTCACCACCTTTTGCCATTACATTTGAATCAAGAGTATTATTATTATTTACATCTGCATACTGTTTTTTATTTTTATTATAAACTTCATCTATGTATCTATTTGATTTAGACACATAACTTTCATCACCTTTATCATTAGTAATATCATAAATAAGTTCACCAACACTACCAAGATGATTTAATTTTGTAGATGATACATCTTTTATGTTTCCTTGATATAATTTTCTTAAACTTTCAATTTGTTCTTCAATTGTTCTATAATCCCCAGGACCAGATAAATTTCTACCTGTTTTCAATAACAAATTTGTACCTTGATTATGTGCAAGTATAGACATATTTTTTACATCTTGATCTGATAATCCAAACTCCGGATATTGCTTTGCATAATTTTTAAATAGCTCATAGTGTTTAACTAATAAATAACTTGCTGCATCTACTGCTTTATTATCATTGGCCAGATCTTCTGCGCTATTAATATTAAAATACTCTTTTGCAAAATTATCTAAAGAGTTAAATTTTACTTTAGTCACACCTAATGATATATCTTCTGGTGTTTTACCCTTCCATGCATAAGCTAATCCTTGCAAGCCAAAATTTTGACTAGCCGCTTCTTCTGCAGTTCTTGGTGTATTAGGTGAAATTCCTGCAGAACTTTCAACACCTGTTATTGCAAATGTTGCTGCTTCCAACCAATTTTTGTCAACTGATGAATTAAGCATTTCAGGAATAGTTTGTGCATTATATCTTGACCTTTTCATTATATTACTAACAACATCTTTTTCATTAGTTGTTAAAGGTCTTTCTTTTTTTGCTTCAAAATTAGAAATAAGATTTTCATCTACTTCTATATTTTGATATTCAGAAGCATCATACTTTTTGTTAAGTTTTATATTTTTGTCTGGTCTTGATATCCAAGTTGTTTGAAGCTGATCATACGGCTGCTGTAACACTTTACCGTTAACATTATGAGTTATAATGGGTTTACCATTCTTATCAAAATCAGAAACAAAACCAACGTGTGTATTAAACGTTTTTGAATTTTTCAAAGTTTCTTCATGGTAGTTTGAATTAGGCCAATACAAACCAACAATGTCTCCAACTGCATAATCTGATTCTTTTGTTTGTGAACGTTGTTTAACTTTTTTAGTTATTGATTTAAGTTCTTCAGCAGATGTATCTGGGCCCAAAGTAACAAATTCAGGTTCATCATATATATTATATATACTTTTGCTATTACCTGCATTCATCATATTTTCATGAATGTCCCAAGCATTTTTATACTTTATACCTAATGATTCAGTAATTACATTGTTATCTTCAAGTATAGAACACATTCCCGCAGCACACCTTGGATCTTCTAATTTATTAGGTATCTTATTAAATATAAAAGATTGAGGGTCTTCACTATTTATTGAAGAATTATATTCTTGAAGAGCCTCTTTAGTTCTATCTCCAAACTTACCATCTATATTAGTTTTACCATCTTTTGTTTTTTCAGACAAGTAACCTTTTTCTACAAGTTCAGCTTGAAGTTTTTTAACGGGTGTTTTATTATTATTAGAATATTTCTTGTAAAATTTATCTATATTATTTAAACCCAAATCTCCTTCAGAAATTAAACTTTCATATGCAGCTTTTGTCTTAGGTCCAAACTTACCATCCACACCGTTTTCATTATCTCCAAAATCACCCAATAAACTACCATATCCTTCTTTAATTAAAGTTTTTTGTAATTCTTTAATTTCAGTTTCTGAAGCATTAGTATAATCCTTTTCATATTTATTTTTTGGTTTGTAATCATTTACAGCTTCTGTAAAATCACTTGTTAAATTGGGTCTTTCATATTCTCTTTCTGCAATATCAAATCGTTCTTTTGTGAATTGTCTATAGTCTATTTGTTTTATTGGTTTTACATATGTATTGTCTTGAGCTACCGTTGGTTTATCAAATTGATATTCCCCTTGATCAATATCAAATTTTTTTAAATTATTTACCTTAACTAAATCTTTATTAACTGCAGGTATACTAACCCTAGTATTATCTTGTGCAACAATTCTTTGTTCTTGTTCAAACTTATCCCCAACGTTTTTAAAATAAGGTGAATCCATAAGCATAGAATATTTAGAATCTTCTGTTTTTTTACTAGGTACTTCACCTTTAAGTTGATATTTATACAATTCTCTTAAATCTTTGTATTTATCTTCTTCAGTTGCTTTCTTAAAGTTTGTTTGAACATCAGGTCTTTTCTCTGTTACTCCATCATAGACAATCATGTCTATATAATTTCTTGTCTCTTCTGGTAATTCTTTAGTCCAACCTGTATCTTTGTATATGTCAACACCTTTAGCTTTTTGTTCATTTAGTAAGTTTTTTACTTTACCTCTACCCCAATTGTATGATGCTAAAGCTTTAAGTAATCTAACTTCATCTGTACTACCAGGTTTATCTATAAAAGAAGCATTAAATAATTCATTCATGGACCATTCTTGAACATCATGATTCTGTTTTGGATCAAATGGATCTACTTCTTTAACACCTGTTGCTTTCTTATAATCTGTTATAACACCTTCTCCTATCTGTCCTAAACCCATGTAGCCTAAACTATTTTTTGCTTTAGGGTCTAATCTTGATTCTACAAAAGCCTGTTTATAAAGTAACTGAGGTGTAATAGTAAATGAATTATTAGTTGAAGCTTTTGCAGGAGTATCTTTTGGTATTTCTGGTGAACGGTTTATAGGCTTAGGTAAAACAATAGATTGATTTAGTTTAAGCTTTTCAATATCTATTCCTGGATTAGCTTTTTGTAAATCCTCCCATAATATATTATTCTTATTAGCTATACCATAAAACGTATCTCCTGACTGTACTTTGTATTCACCATTTCCATCTTGCAATTTATCTAAAGATGTTTTTCTATAACCCTTTAAGGGGTCTTTTTTATAAAAATTAAAATTTTCAACATCTCTCATTTTTGGTTTCATGATACCAATATCTCCAACTAATTTATTCATTGGTTTTGGATCTAACATCATAACTTGCATATAGGCAGGTTGAAAGTATGAATCCATACCTTGGTATTTAATTGGATCTGATGGATTAAACTCAATCAAATAATCAGCACTTCCAGATCTACCTCTAGTATTACGTTTACCATCTAAACCAGGTCTAGATTTTTTGTTATAGTTAAAAAATGTTTCTCCTTTTTTAAAGAAAGGTCCCGGGTATCTTTTATCTAGTGAAAAATTTATACCTGTTTGTTGGTTTTTTAACGCAGCAAGTTTTTCTGCAAATAATCTCGGACTTATTTCTTCACCTATTTCTCTTACAGTACCTGTTGCTTGTGCATCTCTAATTGCTGGTTCCCCAACTTGTCTTAACCACTTTTCATTTTCTTTATTTAATTGTAAAAATTCAGGAAGTTTAGAATCTATGTTATTGTATGCAAAAGGATTATACTTGTATATGTTTTTAGGTATAACTTTATTTATGTTTTTTCCTTTTGATAACCATGCAGGTACAACTGGTGTTGCACTCAATGCATCAAACCCAGCATCAAGATATTCTCCTTGATCTACATTACGTTTAGAGGATGCCGCATACTTTGCCCAAGCAAATGGATTGATCATATCAATTACTCCATCAAATGTATTTCTATTTTCTGCACTAATTGGTAAATTATCTGGTAAGTCTTGATTCCTAGCCAAGTAACCAAAAGCGGTCATAGGACTTGCTAAATAGTCTACTGCTTTTTCATACCAAGCTGGTTCTTCGTAAGCAGATATAGTTGCCTGTTCACGCCCATTCTGTGCTGTAGGTAAAGCTTCTCCCCCACACTTGTGACAAGTTGTTACATCATTACCACCATCTGCAGCTTTCCATGACCAACCACAACTATTACATTTCATAGTTTTAGTTAAAAGACCACCTCCTCTTTTATACATTGGAGTTTCAAATACAACATTACCAGGGAATTTATAATCATTACCTGGTATCATAGCTTTAGTATTACCCAAGTTATCTGTTCCTATAACAGGGAAGTCAACACCTTTCATTGTAATATCACCAGAAGGAATAATATTATAAGGATTGTTTACATCAGGGCTATCTGATTTATAACCTTCTGTACTAAAGATAGCTGATACATGAGTTATGTACTCATTAGGTCCTCCAGGTAATCCTTTTTTTTCTGTGTATTCAAATTTCTTTTTCATTATCTAAAGGATAAATTTAATTTAGTATTAGCTAGTTTAAAAAGCATTTTTCTATTTTTAGATTTTTTTCTTCTAAAAAGTATTTTATTATAATAATGTCTAAATTTTTTATGTTGAATTTCTTCTTTATTATAATTTAAATTTGCTTTATTTAAGTCTTTAATGTAACCATTTACTTGGGTGATAAACTGATTATTCTGAACACCAGTAAATTCACCTCTATCGTTAGTAATGTCATAGAACTGATTAAATCTAAATTTTTGTTCTTCTTTAGAATATAGAATTTTAATATCATTAAATCCTACTAAAGGATATTGAATCATTGCATATGGATCTTCTTTAGGATGCATCTCTAATTTTAATAATCCTGATATTTGTTCTGAATTATATATAATAGATTCATCAAAATTGTAATCTAAATCATGCCATCTATCATCACCACAACCATTTATAAGATCACCATCATACACATAAGATTCTAATTGATATTCAACACTTTTTAATGTCATAACATTTTGACCTGTGTTTTCTATTATTTCTACTTCCCATGGGTATTCTTCATCATAATATTTAGCATAGCTTTGACAAGTTGCATTATGTCTCCATATACCTCCTTTATCTGTAACTGCTTCGCTGTTATTTGTTTTAGTAGTAAAGAAATGATTAATACTTGGTAGCACAAGTTCAGGATGCCAATCATGAAATGAAATCCAAGTTCTTGATTTAGGATCATATGATACAGTCCATGATGCATCTTCAAAAAATATAGGGTTTCCTATTTCCAATTTAATTTTAGAAGCACCTACACCCATATAATAAAATGTATTATCAATAAGTAAAACTTTACCTGTTTGATCTGCTTCTTCATTATTTAAATCAGGTACATATTTTTCCTTTAATTTATAATCTTTTTTAGTAAAATAAACTATATCATAATTAGGATCATAAATTGCTTGACAACCAACTCCAACAACAGGGTTATCTGATAATGGGCTTTGTTCTAAATCAGGAAATTGTCTAACTAATATTGATGGTAAATATTTATTAAACCATTGTTTCATTCCTGCATTAGCAATGTTATCAAGTTTTCCGGTATAATGAAATATCTTACCTTGTGCTTGAGAGATAAAAAATAAACCAAAAGGTGTATTAATAACACCTCTCATACTTTCAGATGAACCATATTCATTTGATAAATCTGAATTTACAATATTTTGTAATGGTTGATTAAATAGTTTACCATCACCTATAGTTACATTTGTATTAGACCCTAACTTTAAAGAATCTACTCCTTGAAACATTACAGGAGACTGATATGGAAATAATATCACAGCTCCACTCTTACTAATAGGTTTTATAGTATTAACCTTTGTTTTAAAATCTTTATAATTATTTGGTAAAAATACTCTCCAAAAATCTTTTTTAGATTCTTGTTGAGACCTTAAAGAATACAATAATCTTTTTGGGTAATATTGATAACAGCTTTCTGCAACACTAGGATCATAATCCCTTGGTTGAACATTACCAAAAGATGTTACTTCTGTAACAAATTTAGAAATGCTTAATGATAAATCATATTTATAAAAATTACCTTTCTTTATTATGTCAGCATGAAATAACCCATCCGTTTCTGCATACTCTATATAATCATAATGACGTTTATCATCTGTATCACCCCAATCTCTATGCGCTAAATTATACTCAGACTCAACAAAAAAATCTTGGATACCATTACAATGAGTATACATATAAGCATACCTCATTGCAAATTTAGGATTTGGGTCTGACCCCCCATCAAAAATTGAACTTATATTAGAACCACAACTAGAGTTACCTCTATCTAAATAAAATAAATCATTAGGTAAAGGGTCACTTGAACTTATTGCACCAAATGTTATAACTTCATTTGCTAATTCAGTAGTGTCAAATTTTCTAGTATCCATCCAAAATCTTGGATAAGGTATATTTACTCTTTGTAAATAATCATAAGGATATTGATCTGGTTGACCATTTAAAAAATCTGAAAATATAGGCATAACTGTTTTTTCTGTATACCTATTAATATATACATCTCCGCTAAATATAGGTTCACTAGTAAATTTTTGACCAGGGTTAATTGCATTAATAAATTCAACACACCCTCTCATTTGAACTTGCTTAACTCCATCAAGTTGACCATATTGATTATCAAATTGAAATTTTAAACCTCCATATAAACAAGAAATTGTTTTTGATTGAAATTCTTCTGGTTTTTTTAAATATGAGTCTCCAAAATCAGAATCAGCATCTCCGCCTACTACATATCTAGAAATATCTTTTGTGCCAGGATCATCTAATTGATCTTCTGTTGCAATAGCGACTGTTGCAGGTCTAAATAAATTATTAATTTTATAACCTTCAAATTCTTGAAAAGAACTTCCTAAATAATTTGAATTTAAAGTTTTAGTTCTATATTGTTGAGTTTTAGATCTTTTACTAAAATTACTATAAAAACCATGTGAGTTATGTTTAAAAGCAAAATCTTCTTCACTTACAAGATTATAAAATAAATCAATTATTTCTTGAGCTCCAGTTGCAATATTTGTTTTTGCTATAACTGTACCTAAAAATGTTTGAATAACTTTAGGTAAAGCTCCTGATGGGTGGTCAATATTGTATGATTCAGTAAAATGTCCAGAATCTGCACCTGGAATCGCAGCTTTAAGCAATCCTGCCGATAATCTACCTAACATAACTGCTTGATTACCTAATGAACCACCAGCATATAAAGCACTTACATCTGTTAAATCATTTAAAAGAGTTTGTGAAATTATTGAACTTAGCGCATTTACACCAGTTAATGTAGCAGCACCAGCAAGCGCACCAACACCTGTTTGAAAGACACCTGTTCCTGGAACAGATGCTCCTGATCCTAGAGCAACACCCCAAGTATCAGGCATAAAACTTGATATATGATAACTAGGTCCTTGAAGAGTATGAGTTTGTTTCCCTTTAACTCTTGATATTGCATAACCAACACCCATAATCGCAGCTATAATAGCACCACTATTTCTAATAAGTTTATTTTGTGGGTGATTTTCTGATTTAATAAAATGACCTATTGATGTTCCATCCAACTCACCATATATTCTAGTTTCATAAGTATTTAAAAAAGGCCTTCTAAACATTAAATCTGGTGAATGAAAAGTAAAATAATCTTTTTTATAACCTTGAATAGGTTTAAAATCTCTTTTGGAATTTCCAAAATTATCACAACCATCCGTTCTATGTGTATCAGGATCAGCCTTACCATCATGAAAATAAACATCAGGTCTTAAATCATTGTAAGGATAATTAGGGTATAACCCTTTGTTATTACCAAGATTTTGACCACCTTCTGGAATGGTATATTCTCTCATGTTTCTAAATATACCTTTTGCAAGAATAGATTTATGTCCTTCTCTTGATCCTCTTAGTATTTCATAGCCAACTATATTTTCTAATAAATTACCATCGTTATCAACTGGTGGACTTATATTTTCAAATTGAACACCAAGAATTCTTATTTTTTCTTTTGAATCATTTGTTAATTCAACTTGTTGAGCGGTTTCTTCTGTTGGCATTTTATGATGTCTAATAGGTAATCCACAAAGATCACCCCAAATATCAGGTCTTATTGGAGAATATACTTCAGTTGATTCCCAATATGCCATATCTCCTTTTGCAATCAAAACACCACCATCGTCAAGTGGTGTATTTAAATTTTTACTAAGTGTTGCTGTATTATATACTTGCCAGTTTTTTTCATCAGAACTTAAAACATTTACATTACTAGTAGATGCTTGTGTTGTTTCATTGATTGTTTGACCAAATTGATTAAACCCATTAACTCTAGGCTCTCTACCTGGTATATGATATGAACTTGAACGCTCTCCAGTATTATAAATCCAACGTATAAAAAAAGCATATTGTTCATCTCGTAAAAAACCTACTTTATTTCCACCTTTATAGTAATAAGTTGAATCATATTCTGCAACTGTCCATTTACATTTAATTTTATTTGCTAAAGGTTGATAGTTGAAATCAAATTGTTCTCTTGGGCCTTTTCTTATTAGATAATCATTTACCACAAACATTGCATCTGATTTTTCATATGCGGGAGTTCTAAGAGGTATAAGTTCTAAAGGTATAGTAAGTAAAGACTGATCAATGTAATCTACTTGTATAGCTGATGTTTCTGTACTATATAAACCTATTTTTTTTGCAACTGTTTGTTCTTGATTATTAGATAATATAACTAATTCAAAATAATCAAATTCTTTATCTAAATTAGATATATCAATTACCAAACCTCCAGAACCACCTATGTGATCAAATACTGATTGAATATTAGAAATACCAATATAATCAGTTACTCTTTGTTCATTAACTGTATAAGCTACATATGCTTGATATGATCCATTTCTTAATTGACCACCACTTTCTGATTTTCTTATTTCTACACAAGGTGTATCTAATAAAGGTGCTAATCTAATTTTTTCACAATCTAATTCATTTGTATCTTCATATATAACGCAAGGGTCTGTACCTGATACAATAATTTGTTTATATGGTATATTATCTATATTAAGAGTTCTTGATGGATTTTTACCATCATCCCAATATACTTGCCAAGAACAATCAAAGTTTTCTTTACCAGCACCAACAACTAAATTTTTTCTATTAAATTGTAAACATTGATCATTGACTATTGTTTTATATTCACATTTACTATCATCAAATCTACCTATTTCAGAATTAACATCATCTGTAGAATAAATAACCCATTGATCTGCATATAAATGAATAGCACCAATAATAGTGTATGGTGCAGCTGCACAACTAATATTAGCAGGCTCATTTCCTAAAACAGCTAAATCTCCATCTACAGAATTATTTATAGCATTACGTGCATGAGACCAAGATTCTTTTGCTTGAAAAGAAGCATTAGTATCTTTAACCATCCCCTTTAAAAAAGTTCTACTGTCAACAGTAGATGTATTTTGCATTTTAGGTTTTGCTTTGTTTACTCTTTTCTTTGCCATAATATTATCTTAATGTAGGACTGCTTTTAAACATGTTGTAATAGTTATGGTATTGAGCTTTTCTGTTCACTAACCACATTTTCTTCAATTCAGCAAAGTCTGGAGTATTAATAAAAGACAAAGCGTTATTTCTTGCAGCTCTTAATCTTTGTTCTATTAACCCCATTTGATTACCTACAGGCTCACCTGCAAAAATCATGTTTTCAAGTATACGCTGCTTAAGTGCATACTCATAATATTCATTACAGTAAGGATGATCTAAAACTAAAAGATTACCACTATTGTCTTCCATGGCTCCTTGATAATTTATGTAAACCTTACCACTCTTAAAATTTGTTTTTAAAAAACCATCTTTAACCTCACCTACGTTATCTGAAACAACGTTTATGTTTGGGCAATCACAAGTAGAATCATTTACAGTAGCAATGCGTAAAGGAGCAAAAGCTGTATAAGATCTATATTGACTTCCTGCTACTTTGTGAATTAATTTGTATTCTTCACCATCAGGACAATTCTTAATAACACAAACATCATTACATTTACCGTCACTACATGAATCTGTAAATCCTGGATCAGGAACATAATCTACATGAACATCTTCAACATGTGTGCCTGAAGGCATTTGAGTCTCTATAGTGTACTCACCACAAATAAATGCATAATTTAAATATGCAAAATCATGGGGTAATTTAGCTTTATTATGTTCTACTTCTAAAACAACTTGTTTTGTTCTATGTATTTTTATACCTAGATCATAATTAACTCTTGTTGCTACTTTAATAAGCTGAGCAGGATCTATCATGCCATCTAAAGCATAAGTAGAAAAGTCAATGGAAACATCTTCCATCAAACTATCAAAGGTTCTGTATTTATGTGAAATTGCCATTATCTATGTAAATTAATTTTGTTATCTGAATCTTCTGAAGGTATCTTAAGAGTGTTCATCATAACTCCTAATACTTGCTGTTCTATTTC